>OHSJ01000107.1_pt1 | contig 40210 bp, 19 predicted proteins | sample 1578561 | NCBI WGS metagenome assembly OHSJ01 (sample SAMEA3879571, study PRJEB24766) | human gut metagenome | biome: human-associated habitat; feature: feces | place: USA | collected 1985/1987 | reverse complement strand
GCTTTATGCTGCCCGCCCTCTACGCAGGGCTGCAAGCCCCTGCCCGGCGCATCTACCGGGAGGAGGCCGCCGGGTATTTACAGCTTGCGGCTGCTCCGGCAGATTCGGCGTGTGGAACGCCGGCTGCTGCTGGCCGGGTTGGCTGGGAACGTTTGGATTATGGTCGATGGAACCCAGCTGGGTGGCGTCATCGAAATCGTTGCTCATGGGTTGCTCCTTGCTTGTTGTGTTGCTCGTGTGGATGGTTCGTTGTGTTTGCGATTGCTGTGATCGTCCGTTTCACCATCTGGCGTAGTAGGCCAGGCCGCGGATCCAAGGCTTGGATGCGCCGTCGACGGTGGACAGGGCGACGGAGGATGCCACAGGCCGGTCATTCCGCGTGGCCGCTTCGCCTTCCGTGGACGCGTCAGAATCCGATGGTTCCGACGGTTTTGATGGTTCTGAAGGTTCCGACGGTTCGGGTTTCGGCGTGGGAGTCTTGTACCTGTCATGGTCCAGCAGTGTGCCGCCATTGTCCTCGTTGTTGAGCGCGGTGTCGGTGCCCACCACCTTCGCCTTCCACGCGTAATCGGCTCCGGTCGGCAGCACGTCCTTGACGTTCAGTTTGTCGGAGCCCAATGCCCAGGCGACGTCATAGGATTTGCCGTCCGCGGTGAAGGTGATCACGGTTTTGCCGGGCTGGCCGTACATGTTCACCGATCCGCCGCTGACCTTGATGATGTTCGGATCATTGGCGTCCCACGTCAGCATCGGCGCCTTGACGGCGGCCTTCACCTTGCGGACGTATGCCGGATCGGCCCTGCCGGACTTGGAGGTGCTTGCCGCGCCATTGAAATGCTGCGTGACGGAACCCGAGGAACAGGACTGCCATTCCTTGAGCGGGAAATCGTGCGATCGTTCGGAAGCGCCGGCATGGTAGGAGCCGAGTCCGTCCGCGCTCACCGTGAACCCGTCGGCGTGGCCGTTCTCCTTCCAACTGACTACGCACACGTCGTCATGCCCCTTGACGCTGACCGATTCGGGCGCCTTCACCGCGTATTTCGGTGTGAAACGCACGGTCGAATCGTCGCTGGTCGTTTTCTCCTTGCCGACCACCGCCGCCTTGATGGTGTATTCCCTGGTGTTGAGATCATGATCCGGAATCTTGAAATCGTAGGATCCGGAACATCCGTCGATGCTTGCGCTGACATCTCCGGAAATCTCGACGGCCTTGCATCCCGCGTTGCGGGTGTTGCCCACGGATTCGACGGTGACGGTTCCCGTGGTGTCGTCGTTCGTCACGGAGATCTTCGGCGCATCGGGCTTGCCCCACGGCTTGACCGCGTCGGACGCCTTGGACGGTTGGCTCCAATTCACCTTGTTGTGGGCGCGTACCGTAGCCGTGTACGAGTCGCCGTCGGAAATCGCGTTGTTATCGAAAACAAAATCGATTCCGGTGGAATTTGTCGTCTGCTTGGACGGTGCGTTCCTGCCGGACAAAGTCACCTCGTAATTGTCCACCGACGAGAAATTGCCGTCCGGAGCCTTCCACGTGACGCTCACCGTGTTGCCCTTCACACTGGCCGTCACATCCGTCGGCGCATCAGGCAGCTTGTCCGGCGTGCCCTCGACGGCGTTGGAATCCTTGGACCAGCCGACCTCGTTCCTGGCCTGCACCTTGAACGAGTAGGTCTTGCCGTTCTTCAACCCGTCGATGAGACAGGAGGTCTTCTGCCCGCACGAGCGCTCGCCGGACGCGTCTCCGCCCCACATCACCTTGTATTCGGTGATCGGGCTGCCGTTGGCCGAACCGGCCGTCCAGCTCAGATTCACGGCGCCATCCTGCGGGTCGCCGGACACCGCGGAAAGCAGCGGCGCATCAGGCTTGTCCATCACCGAAACGCTGATGGTGCCGGTCACCTCACGTTCCTTTGTTTTGGTGGCGTCGCGCACGGTGACGACCACCTTGTTGGTGCTCGCGCCGATGTCGGAAGCCGCCCTGATGGACACCACGCCGTTGGACGGGCAATCCACCGTCAGCTTCGACGCGCCGTCGGATGTGCATCCGGTCACCGTCAGCGGAGTGTCGGGGAACGGATTGTACGCGTCGGACAGCAGATTCACCTGCTCGCTGGAACCGGCCTTGATTTTCACGGTCTTCTCGGTGACGCGGGCGAGTGGCCTGTTGGACGCGGTGACGCGCACGGTCATACCGGCGCTCACCGTACCCTTCGCATATTTGATTGAGACGGGCACGCTCACCGTGGTGCCCGGCGTGGCCGTCTTGTCCGCGGACACGGTCAACGTGCCGGAGGGAGACACTCTGGCATCCACACTGCCGGAATTCACGCCGCCGGAATACGAGTACTGCTTCTCATCCTCGTACAGGCCCGACGCCGAATGGGTCAGCGCCGTCAGATCGATGGTAGTGGCTTTCTCGCCGGCCACCACATCGACGGTGGAGGACGAGAACGTCGGCGGCGGAACCTCACGTCCGATCACCGTGATCGGAAGCGTGAGCACCGCCGAATTGACGATCTTCACCTTGTCGTTCTTGTCTCGCTTGCCGTCCACCGCGGTGAAGGTGATGGACGCGGGACCCGCGTAATCCTTCGGCGCGGTGAACCTCAACGTCTGGTCGTTGACGTACAGGTCGCCGTCCGCGGCCTTCGTGGCGCTCACCGAATCGGCGCCGTCCACATACGCGGTCTTGCCCGCGCCCACACGCACGTAGTCGGCGATGTTGATGGTGATGGTCTCACGCGCATTGACCTTCAACGCCGGCGCCTTCGGACGCAGAACCGGCGGAAACACGCCATATGCGGGCACTTGGATGAACGCGGTGGACGTGATGCCGTACGTCGTGTTCGTGACGGTGTACGGCACCGCGCGCGCCTCATCGGTCAGATCAACGGTGATGATGGTGGAATCCTTGCCGCCCTTGACATGCGCATGGTCGGTCGCGGAAGGATCCACGCCCACCTGAAGCTCGTCGGCGGTGCCGGACGGATTGGCAATCCACTGCGAAACGTCCACGTCCACGGATTTCTTGTCGATCGTGGCGGCGGCCGGAACACGGTAATCGTACGCGGTCGGCGGGTCGATGGCGGCGTTCTCGTCGACATTCACCGTCAACGTCGCCGAATCGGACAGGCCAGCCTTGTCCTTGACGGTGTAGACCACGTAATACGTGCCCGCCTGCTTCGGCGTGGTGAACGACAGCATGTTGTCGACGACCTGAATGCCGCCGATGCCTTGCGATTCCACGTCCTTGGCCACGGTCAGATCAGTATTGTCCCCGGAAATGTCGTTCTGCGCCACCGGCACGGTGGCCGCGGTGTTCGGACGCAGCGTGATCTCGTCGTCGCGCGCGTACACACCCGAATCGGCTCCGGATTTGAACACGCCCACACGCACCTGCGCGGTGGCCCTCTGACCGGTCCAATCCTCCACGGCGTAGGAGAAGGTGTCCGTTCCGGACGAATCGGCATACGCCTCATACACCAGATACGTGGCGCCCACCTCGCTGATACGGCCCAGTTTCGGCGCTTTGTTGCCCAAGCCGAGCAGCTGCACGTCATCGCCGTCAGCGTCGATGCCGGTGAGCGTGATCGGAATCTGCACCTTCTGCCCGGCCGCCACCTGCGCCTCGACGTCGGACGGTGTCGGAGCCGCCTTGTTGGACGCGTCCTTCTGATGCACGTTGATGGTGATGGTGGCCGAGGCCGCGTTGCCGAGATTGTCCTTCACCGTGTAGGTGACGGGGAAGGAGCCGGTTTGTCTGGTGGCCTGATAGCGCACGGTGTCGCCGGACACGAACACCAGACCCTTGAACGTGTTCTTGTCATACTGCAAATCGTTCTGCAGGCTCACCGTGGTGCCGTCGGAATACGTGACATGGTCGAGCACGTCCACGGAAACGATGCCTTCGGTGCGCACCTGTGTGGTGATGTTCTCGGCCTTCGGCACGGAATTCGACGTGGTCAGCGCCGGCGGCTGCAGGACGATGACGCCGGTCGACGATCCGGCCGCGTTGGCCACGGTGTAGGAGATCCGCACCGGCTCGGTCGGCACCTGACGCGCGGTGATATAGACGCGCTTGTTGCTCACCACACCGGTTTTGATGCCGCTTTGCGCGTCCGCGGTGACGCTGGTCACCGACAGCACGCCGCCCATCGGGTCGACGTCGTTGGCAAGCGGCTCCACAATCGCGGTATTGTCCGCGCCTAGCAGCGCCACATCGTTCGCCGCGATCGGCTTGGCGGCGTCTCCGGCCACCGCCTGCACCTCCACACGAGCCAGACCGGTCGACGGAATGGAACCCTGCGTGATGGTGTACGGCACATAGTAGGTGCCGGGATTGGAGGCGGTGAACGTGATCGACATGTCGGTGGCGTTCATGGTGGTGGCCGCGCCGGACGGCGTCTCCACCGCGGTCAATTCGGCCGGTTCGACGGACGTGCCGTGCACGTACGGTTTGAGCGCGATGGTGGTGCGGGTGTCGGGCGTGGTCTGTTTGACCACGGGGTCGATGACCGCGCCCAGCGTGTTCGCCGGCTTCACGGAGAAGTAGATCATGCCGATGCCGGTCTGCTGGCCGTCGGACACCGTGACCTCGATGCCCGCCCTGCCGGACGACATCGAACCGGCGTTGAAGACCAATTGTCCGTCGGCTCGCGTGGACACCGTCACCTGATCGGTGTTCTGCGGCGATGCCGACACCAAGGTCAGCGGATCGCCGTCGGGGTCGGCGAAGCTGCCCAACGCGTTCGCGGTGTACGAAGCACCCTGCTCCACGTCGATTTCCGGCGGAGTGTCGCTCTGCAGCGGCGCATGGTCGTCGCCGCCGGCCAGCGTGAGCGACACGGTGGCGCTGGACGTCTGCCCGCGCCCGTCGGAAATCTCATAGCTGAAGGACACGTTGCCCGCGGCGGCACCGGAGGCGTCGAGCTGCAGATACCGGCCGTCATAGACGGGGGAGACGGTGATGTTCGCGCCATCCGGAGCGCTCACCGACGTGATGCGCAGCACGGAACAGTCGGTCTGCTCGTCGTTGCGCAACACGTCGAGAATCTGCTGCGATCCCACGCGCGCGCCGAACGAATCGTCCACGGCCTTGATCTGCCCCGACTGCGCCGAACAGTTCTTGCTGAAATTATGCTGGTTGTTGGCGCTGTCGTTGTTCTGCTGCTGTTGCTTCGACTGCTTGGTCTCCACCTTGTTCCACTGGATTTTGATGACCTTGGTGGACTCCTGCGGATTCCACACATTGCCGTTGACCACGTCGTTGAGCACCACCAGACGATGGTTGGTGCGGAACACGAGCTGCGAGGTGGGATTGACATCTTCCAACGAGGAAAACTGTGCGTCCTTGTCGTTCGCCGCGCACACCCTGATGTAATTGTTGGCCTTCTGCGCCCACGCGGCGAACACGCAGCCATTGGTGGACACCGGCTGCGCGGCATCGCCCTTGCCGGCGTTCGGCAGCTGCGTGACCTTTTTGCTGCCCAAATCGACCATGGCGATGCCCCGCGGCGTGGAAACCGCCACCCAGCCAGTCTGCCTGCCATCCGTGGACGGCGCCTGCAACGTCGCCTGACCCTGCAGGCCGATATCCGCGCTGCCCTTCGGCCAGAACACCTTGCCGGCACCGGCTACGACCGGCGTCTTGCCGACCACGGTGAACGATTCGACATTCGTGGCGCCCTTGATCGTCGCATCCTTGCCGGGCGTTCCCTGAGGCCCGTCGACACTGAGCACCGCGCCGTCGGACGTGCGGTAGCCGTAGACGACACCGTCATGCGTCACCGCGATACGGCCACCCGACCCCAGCTTCATCTTCGGCGAATCGGTGGTCGGATTCATGGATTTCACATCATCGGCGGACCCGACCCACACATTGCCCGTCTTGACGTTGATGAACGCCGCGGTGTTGCCTCCGACGACGGTCCGCGTATCCGATTTGATGGTGGTGTTGCCGTTTTCGCTGACGGTGGAGGCCTCGATGCTGCTGGCCTTCGTACCTTCGGAGATCACGGTGGAGCCATCATGCTGGGCCACGTCGAACCGGGCCGCAGTGGAGGCGACGCCCGCGTCGGCGTCCCGGTTGCGCACGTTGAAACGGGCGGCCTTGCGGTCCTTGAGCGAAGTGACCCACACGGTGCCATCGTCGAGCTGCACGTGACGTTGCGTCACCGAACTGACGATGACGGCTCCGGCGACGATGCCCAGCAACAGCAGCAGCATGACGATCGGCGTGATCCACCGGCGACTGCCGGAAGGCAGCAGCTTGCGCAGCATCGACCCGAATCGCAACTGCCGTTCGTACGATTGCGCCGACTGGTTCTCGGCGTTCCTATGCTTGCTCATCGACTGGCTCTTCCCTGATTGTGCCCAAACTTTGCTTGACCGCGCATCCGACCGCATGCGCCTACCTGTTTGCCCGCATGCATGCCGGGCTGTATTGGTTCGTATCGGTTCATGTCACCCGCATCCGGCCGCAAACTCACGGCTTGGCCGCGCACGCAATCATGGGATTCTCGGACATCTGCCGGTCCGCGCGAACCAGACTCACCTGCACGCACGTCTGCGCGCCGTCGGCCGGATCGATTTCGATACGCGTCGACTCCGTGGTGGTGCCCTGCGCGTTCGGGTCGGTTCCCGAATCGCCGACCAGCGACCACGCGTACGAATCGCCATCCTTCGGAGAAGGATTGACCCACGTGAACCGCACTTTGCCGTCGGCGGTGTATTCGCCCGTAAGATCCTGCACGCTCGGCACACTGCCCGACGTGATCGCCGAATCGGGATCGTCCTCGGCATGGTTCTGGGCGCCATGGTTCTGCACCTGCACCTTGCTGTTGTCGGAAGCCGCATCCATATTCGGCATGACGACGGTGACGAACGCCAACGCCATCACGACCACGGCGGCCGCCGCAGCAACCGTGACGGCCAACGGCTTCACCCACCGGGCATGCTGCTTCGCAACCGGGGCGGACTGGTCGAATGTGGAAGTCTGCGCGTACATGTTCTGCGGATAATCCGGCACACCCTCGACGGTGGTCTGCGCGGCACGGCCATACAAGGCCTGTTGCACGCGCTGCATGTCGCGCGCGAACTCCAACGCGGAATAGTAACGATCCTCGGGCGTACGGCTCAAGGCCTTACGCAACACCCGTTCCACTTCGACCGGCACGTCGGGACGGTTGAGCTTGGGCAGCGGATTGTTGAGAATGACGGACTTGAGCCGTTCGGCCCGCACCTGCCGTTGGGAATCGCCCAGCACATCGGCGTAGAAATACTCGTACGGCGATTGGCCGATCAGCATGGCGAACAGCGTGGCGCCAAGCGAATAGATATCGGACGATTCATTACCGCCACCGCCTTGGGCAAGCACCTCCGGCGCGGCCCACGCGATGGTGAAGCCGACACCCGGACGCCCATAGACGGTCCCGGCGATGCCGAAATCGGCGAGCATGGGCATATTGTGCGCGTTGATGAGAATATTGCTGGGCTTGATGTCTCGATGGATGATGCCTTTGCGATGCGCGGTGAACAGCGCGCTCGCCAGATCGATGCCGACGGTGAGCATCTGGTCGGCGGTGAGACGGCCATGCTCGAGGAACGTCTTGTAATTGCCGCCCGGAGCGTATTCGAACACGGTGTAGCCGCGCCCGTTGACGGTCACGCCGTTTTCATAGACGGAAAGAATGTAGGGGTGTGTGGAGATCTGCCCCATGAAATTCGCTTCGGAACGGAAGCGGACCGCGGCACGTGGGTCGAGCGTGTTCTTGCTGATTTTGATGGCCACCTGACGGGCCGGGGAAAGCTGCTGGTACAGGTACACGTCGGCTTCGGAACCGGAGCCCAGCCGTTTGATCAGTGTGTAGCCGGGAATCTGAGGGGGAATGCTCCTTGAGGCTTCCATGCTTCCTCTTTCTTGTAGTTCCTGCCCGGTTCCGTGCGTTGCGTCTATGCTTCGACCGTACTCGTCGTCATGGGCAGGCCGTCTGTTCGCTGTTGAACCTTCCCGGGCTGCGCCGCTAGTCAATCTTATTGGTGGCGGTGTCCGAAAAACTTTGTAGAGGGTATCGATGTCCATATGTAAAGATGGCGGTGTCCACGATGACGTTTTCAGGACGGCTTCGGACGATGATATGCGATTCGTGGCCGGACCGTTCGGCTAAGCTGGGGAGACATGATGGATGTGGACGATCTCGATGACGTGACATTGGTTGCGGGGGCACCCCGCAGCGGCAAGACCCGGTTCGCGCTGGACATGCTGGTCGCCGCGATGAAGCGGCATGGCGACGCGTACGCCGTGATGACGGTCTCCGGCAGACAGGTGGCCGACCGGCTCGGCGACACCGTGATCCGCGAACTGTCCGCGATCTCGCAGGCACGCCCCGTCACCACCCTGCCAGCCGTCGCGTTCCGCATCATGACCGCCGTGCGATCGCATGCCGGACAACCCCTGCCGAAACTGCTCAACGGGGCCGAACAGGACGTGGTCATCCGCCGCGTGCTCGACAGACATGCCGAACATGCCGAGCACGGCGACGAATGCTCCACCTGCGCACTATTGCGCACCTACTTCGTGGTCGCCGACTGGTCGGGCATGGTGGTGGACGACGCCACCGACGCCTTCGCCAACCAGCTGCGCGACATGCTTGCCCGCATGAACGAGATCGGCGCGAAACCGGAACTCGAAGACGCGCTGATTTCCCGCGCTGCCGACGAACACGGCACGCTTGACGAACGACGCGAACGACTGCGCGTGCAATGGCGGCTCGCCTTCGCGCTGTGTGCCGAATACAACCAGGCCATCAACGAGGCATATCCGGACCAATACCGTCTCGACGCCTCGCAGCTCATGATCGACGCCGCGGCCGCCGTGAACGAAGCCAAAACGTCCGACCTGCCGAAACTCGTCATCGTCGACGATTTCCAGGACGCCACACTCGCCGGCTTCGACTTTCTCACCGCATTGCGCAACCGTGGCGTGCGTCTGCTGCTCGTCGGCAACCCCGACGAGGCGGTGCAGACGTTCCGCGGATCGTACCCTGAATATCTGTTCAACATGGCGCAATCGCGATTGGGCGCGCGACTGGTACGGCTGGAACCGTCCCATATGGCCGAAGGCACGGACCTGGCCGCGGTGGCGAGCCGCGTGAGCCTGACCATCGCCAGCACGGAATCGACCGACGACGCGCTGGCGAACCGCCCCGGCAAAATGCCGGCCATCGCCATACCGGAGACGCACGACGGCAGTCTTGAAGCCGCGATGTACCGTTCCACCGTCGAAGAACTCGACGACGTGGTGTGGAAAATCAAAACCGAACATCTCGAACACGGCCGCGACTGGAACGACATGGCCGTGATCGCCCACGACAACGCCACCGTGCGCACGTTCGGTGAACGGCTACGCGCCGACGGCGTGCCCGTACGCTATTCGAGCGTGACCCGCCCCCTCAAGGACGAACCGTTCGTGCAGGGCCTGTTCTCCATGATCGAACTGGCCGAACTGAAACGGCAAGGCATCGCCACCTCGTCCATGAACCTCGACACGGCCGGCGCATACGTGCGCTCACGCGTCGCATCAATCATGAACTCGCCGCTGATCACCACCCCCGGCGAACGTCCGGCTCGGCTGTGCGTGGTCGAATCGGCGATGAACGCGCTCGGCTCGCTGGCCACGGTTTTGCATGACGATACAGCCGATCCGACCACGTCCGACACGTCCGGACGCGCGCTGCTGCCACAGCTGATCGACGATTGGAACGATTACGTCGAAGCCTTCCACACCGCACGCGCGGCGGCATCGGCGTCGGACGCGGAAAACGCTGCCGACATGGGCCTGCCGGCAATCGACACCGACGACCGGCTGATGACGGGAGAGCGTGCCGCTGAGGACGCGGACGAACCATCCTTCGGCATGAACGCGCTGTACATCCTGCTATTGGAAGGCGACACCGACCGCGTGCTCGACGCGATCGCCTCCGTACTGGGCCGCAAAGACCCCCAAGCGCAAGCCTTCGCACGCCTGTGGAAAGCGCTCGACGATACCCTGCGGTCGGAGGCACGCCTGACATCCCACGAACCGCAATACATGCTCGACTGTGCATGGCAGGCGTTCGGCAAAGCCGAAATCTGGCAGAAAACGGCGTTGCGCAACAACGCCGAAGGCCGCGCGGCCAACGACCGGCTCGACACCGCGATGCGCCTGTTCAGCTACGCGTCCGGCGGCGAATCGAACGGCGTGACGGCAGCGCACACCATCGACGCGTTCATCGAACAGGTCCGCGCGCTCGCCATCGAAGCCGACTCCCTGGCGCACACCGCGCCGATCGATCAGGCCGTGACGCTCACCACGCCCGCCGGAGCTGCCGGAAAACATTGGAAACTAGTATTCATGCCTGCGTTCCAACAAGGCCAATGGCCGAACCTCTCACCGCGCAACACCCTGTTTGGCGGGGAGGAGCTCGCCGACATCATGCTGCATGGACGACTGTCCGACGACATCGTCACTTCCGCAGGCCGCGAAAACGCGCAGCTCGCCGCGGTGCTCGCCTCCGAACAGAAAAGCCTCCTTGTGGCGCTCACCCGCGCCGATGAGCGCGTGACGGTAAGCGCGGTCCTCAACGAAGACCATGTGCCGTCCGACTTCCTCTACGGCTACCTGCCGGAATGGTTCGACCGCGACCGGGATGCCGATGCGGAAACACGCGTGTACACGGCGGTCGGCGAGGCCGGCGAATACGCGGGACTGGAGGCCGACCCGCGTGGCCTGGTCGCCGCCGCGCGAAGCGTGCTGGCCCATGCGCCGGCCGATTCCCCCCAAGCGCGCGATGCCGCGCAAGCCTTGGCGTTGTTGGCATCGCATGGCATCGCCGCCGCGAATCCCGACAATTGGGCGTTCCTTACGGAACATGCGGGAGCCGACGATATGACGGGAATCGACGGCAAGATGGAATCTGACGGAAAAACGGAGCATGCCGACAAGGCGAAGCTTATCGAACAACCGGAATCCATCGAAAAAACGGACGGCCAATCCGACGTGGTCACCCTTTCTCCATCCGCCGTGGACAGTTTGTGGGCGTGCCCGGTGTGCTGGATGCTGGAGAACCGTTTCGCCGGCCCACGCATGGGCAGCGCGGCCACCAGCTTCGGCTCGCTCATCCACGCCGTCGCGCAACAGGCCACCGAAGCCGGCCTCGACCTGCCCCAAAACCACACCGCGGTAAGCGACGAGGACAACATCGACGAAATCGCCCAATGGATGATCAGCCGATACAAGACCCTACGTGGCGACCTCAACGCCATCGACGACCCCGAGGAACGGTACAAGGCGCTCGGCAAGGACGCGAAGGCGTCGGTCGCATTGCGCAACATCGCCACATATTTCGTCAAGTCGAACCGTACGGGATACCCGTCGAACAACACCGAAAACATCACCGTGGGAACATTGGACCATGCCGAAGCGGAACGGCAGTTCGCCGCGCGATTCGACTTCGACGACATCCTCGACGCCTACAACGCCATCGACGGCAACGCTCCGATCTCCCGCGACGAACTCATCGCCATCATGGGCGCGCTCGTCGACGGCTGGCCGGAAACCGGCATGAGCGACCGGCTCACCGTACGCCTGTCGGGCAGAATCGACCGTCTTGAACACCGCCGTACCGCAGACGGCCGCGAACAGGTACGGCTGATCGACTACAAAACCGGCAAAGTGCCAAACGGACGCTCCCTGTTCAGCGACCTGCAGCTCGTCTGCTACCAGCTGGGCCTCGCATTCCCGGAACACGGCGGAAAACGCGGCGCGCAGGCGATCGCAGCCATGCCGGACATCACCCAAAGCGCCCTGTTCCACGTCATGGAATACGCGGCACCCGCGCCACGCAAAGGGCAAGGCGACGAAGCGTACCACCAGCAGGCGCTGTTCGCCGGCGGAAGCATCAACGCGGGCGATTTCATACCCCGCAAATACGTGCCCAAAATGGCCAGCGTCTTCACCAGCGGCCTCGACGACGTCGAACGGCCGGCGCAGGTCAGCGAAGAACATTGGAAGCAACTTCTGGAATCGCGGTCGAAGATGACGGTATGGTCGCTGACCATGATCTCCCGCGTCTTCTATGCGGCCGCGGCGAGCCGGGCCACCCGCATCACCGCGCGTCCGACCGTGGAACACGTCGGATACTGCAGAACGTACGGCAGTGGGGTCTGCCCGGCCTGCCAAGGCGAGCAGAACACCGTATTCGAAAGGACCGTGGCATGAACGGGAGTAACGGTATGAACGGAAGCATGTCAACGAACGGGGCCACAGCAAAGGGCGATGCGATGGGCACTGTGCCGGCCGCCACGCCGAAATTCACCGACAGTCCGGAACAGGCCGCCGTCATCCAAGCCCCCTCATACGAGGACGTGGTCGTGGTGGCGGGCGCCGGCTCCGGCAAAACCTACACCATGACCCGCCGCATCATCACCCTCATCGACCAGGGCATCAGTCCCGAGAAGATTCTGGGCCTGACCTTCACACGCAAAGCCGCCTCCGAACTGCTTTCGCGCGTCTCCGCTGCCGTGACACGCAACCAAGCCGGACGCGGTACACGCGTCGCCTTCCTCAAACCGGAAGTCTCCACCTATGACGCGTTCTTCCAAACCATCGTGCGCCAATACGGCCTGCTCGTCGGCTTCGACCAAAACACGCAGCCATTGAGCGAAGCCGGAGCGCTGCAGCTCATCCACACCGTGCTCGACAAGCACATGGACCAGCTCATGGCCTTCGACCAAGGCGGCGACGAACTCGGCAAATTCTCCACCATCGCCGGCAACGTGTTCACCCTATCCAACGCCATCGCAGGAGCCATGATCGGCAGCGACTGCACCAGCTTCGACGAAGCCGTGGAACGCGTGCGCGCATGGGATAAGGCGTTCGTGGCGCAAGTGGCCAAAGCGCTTGAAGACGAGGACGTTCCCGATGACGAGCCGAAAGTGGGCAAGGCTCCGAAACAGAAGAAAAAGGAATCCGACACCGCCTTCGAAACCCGCATGCGCGAATACCGCGCCCAATGCCACCAACTCTGCGTCTACAAGACCGCGCAATTGGCCGGCACGGCCCGCAAACGCGACCTGCTACTCGACCTCGTGGCCGACTACCACGCCGAAAAACGCGCCCTCAACATGGCCGAATTCAGCGACTTCACCATCGCCGCATTCCAACTCGTCACCCGATTCCCCTCCATCGGAGCCACCTACCGCAAACGCTACACGCACGTGCTGCTCGACGAATACCAAGATACCTCCACCACGCAGGCGGCCCTCCTGACCGCACTGTTCCACGCCGATTCCACCCATCGCAGCGCGGTGAACGCCGTCGGCGACCCCTTCCAATCGATCTACGCGTGGCGAGGAGCCAGTCCAGGCGCATTCCGCATGCTGCAACACGACTTCGGCCACGACGCCACCGACAAGCCCTACACGCTGACCGTCACCCGACGTAACTCGCGCATGGTGCTCGAAGCGGCCAACAATCTGACGAAACCATTGCGCCTGCCCGCCAGACGTCGCGGCAGCTCGCTTATGCGCGAAGTGGACGTGCCCCCGCTCGCCAACATCGACAATGCCCCCGAAGGTACGCTCGGCGTGCTCGGCTACGCCACATTCGGCCAGGAAATCGACGCCATCGTACGCTTCGCCAAACAAGCGATCGCGCTGCACACGCCAACCGAAAACGAGCTCGCCGACGGAGCCAAAGACAACCGTCCGCACGTGGCGCTCCTGTTCCGCTCCAAAACGCAGATGCCAGCCTACGAGGACGCACTGGAACAAGCCGGCCTCACCACACTCGTCGTCGGCCAGGCCGCACTCCTGGAACGTCCCGAAATCAAAGACATCCTCGCCCTGCTGCACGTCGTATGCGACCACACCGACAGCGCCGCGCTCATGCGGCTGCTCGCCACACCACGATTCGGCCTGTCCGCCGACGATCTGCAGGCGCTCGCCGGCATCGCCGAACGGCTCAACACCGCGCAACGCTACCGCGCGCTCGTGTCGGCCGGCATCGTGGAGGCGGATGCGAATCCGTCCGACGCCGACATCCGCGCCACCGTGCGCGCCTACCGCGACCAAGTGCCCAACGCCGTCTTCCTGATCGACGTGCTGCTGCGCGGCGATCTGCGGCACCTCGTCGACGGCGTATTGAGCCGTACGGGAGCCGCGAGCGTCATCCACGCCGGTCGCGTCATCCAACAGGTGCAGCGCACGGCCGGTCATCCGTTGCCGGAAGTGGTACGCACGGCCATCACCGCGCTCGGACTGGACATCGACCTGCTGCTCGCCGAACGGATGCGGCATCCGGATGCCGGCAATCGTGCCACATCGCATGCCGCTTCGTCACTCGACGCGATGCTGTCTCTGGTGGACACCTACTTGCAGGAAATCGCCGCGCAGGGCACGCCAAGCCTGCGCGCGTTCATCTCGTGGGTGGATTCGCTGCGTGACGCGTCCGACGACAACGCAACCGCACCAGATACCCCCGTCGATGTGGTGCTCATGACCGTGCACCAGTCGAAAGGCCTGGAATGGGACGCCGTGGCCGTGGTCGGCATGCGCGACGGCACCTTCCCGTCCAGTCAAGGCGACCACCTGAGCGTCAAAACGGACGAAGACCATCCGGGCGGTCGGCGCGACGGCGTATGGGAGCCGCCGGAATACTTCGAAAAAGCCCACACTTGGCTGGAAGACCCGTCCGCGGTGCCGGTTCCGGTGCGCGCCGACGCGGATATCCTGCCACGATTCCCGCACGACGCGCCCATCGGGGGCAATCCCGTGGAATCGCTCGACGGATTGGACGATGCGGAAGTGATCGACGACGAGGTGTTCGGCACCTTGCGAACCATGGCCGTCGACGATATGGAAGGAATGGATCCGGCAAGCCTGTACCTGACGCAACAGGAGGAATACGGCCGCCGACTGCACGCCGACGAACGCCGTCTCGCCTACGTGGCGTTGACGCGCGCCCGCTACGAGGCGCTGCTCGTATACAGCGGATGCAACGAGACGAGCCGCGACTCCCACCTGGCGGAGGGAAAGAAAAGCGCCGCGCCGTCGAATTTCTGGCTGGAGACGCGCGATTCGATGAACGGAATCGTCACCGCGGTACGCGAACCGGACAACCTGTCCGACGATGTGGACGGCTCCCCGCACACGCTGGGACTTGACCTGCCCGACGGCTATTTCGTAGGCGAACACGCCCGCGATTTCGAGAATGCCGTGGTGGGCGATGCGTGGAACACGCCGCTCGAACCGGTCTCGGACGACCATACTTTGCCTTGGCCGTGCGATCTGAGCGCCGATGTCGCCGACAAGCTGCGTGCCGCGGCCGAACAGGTACGTGCCGTCGAATCCGACGAACCGAATATCGCTGAATCCACGGGAACGCAGGGCGACGTTGCCGATGAATCCGCCACGCCATCGCCGGAAACCGGAAACTCACTGCTGCGTCTCGCCAAACTGCTCGTCGCCGACGAACATCTCATGCCGGAACCGGACGTGGCTGACGCAGGCGAATCGCAGGACGCCTTCGACGAGGCCGTGCGTGCCAAAGGCGAACGTATCCTTGCTGCCGGCCGCCAAAACGTCACCTCGCTGCAAGCGCGCGCCGGCTCCATGGGCGAGCGTGACTCCCGCGCCTACTGGCGTGGTCTGGTCCGTCCGATTCCGAAGGTCGCCTCGCCGGCGGCACAGCTCGGCACGCGGTTCCACGCATGGGCTGAGCGTTTCATCATGGCGGATGCGGACGTCGACGGCATCGGCGGTACGGAAGGTGCTGCCGGTATGGCCGCGCAGTCGCGTGCGGAACTGATCGCATTGATAGGTGATACGCAAGTCGACGCGGACAACGGCGGCGTGCAATCGCAGGACGCACCATCGCAGGACGCCCGATTGCGAGACGAACGGAAACTGGCCGCTTGGCAGCGTCGTCTCGTCGCTTCGCCGTGGGCAAAACGACGTCCAGCATGGGCGGAACGCCAGCTCGTCGTCGACATGCCCCAGCTCGGCACCATCGTCAACGGCAAACTCGACGCGGTGTTCTTCGGCGGTCTCGACGAAACGGACGAGACGAAACGCTACACCGTGGTCGATTGGAAAACCGGCGTAAAACCACGCAAACCGGACGAAATCAAGGAGAAGCTCGCACAGCTCGACCTGTACCGCCTGCTGCTCGCGGCGATGGAAGGGGTGCCGTTGGATGCAATCGACGCCTGTCTCTACTATGTGAGTGAGCCTCACGAGGCCGATCGGGAGCTTGACGCCCTCGACAAAACAGAAGAAGAGATCCTTGCCGAGTTGAGCTACGGAATTCCGCAGCAATCCGACAACGACTAGTGCCGGTGCGCAATGGCTCCTTGACCGAAGAAAGCGGGGGAGCGGCGCTTTCCGGCCTGCCTGCGGGAGAAACCGCTATGCAGGCAGCGTTGTGGAGGAACGCCGCTACCCTCGTGCAGCATGTGTGGGCGGGCGCACATGCCGGACGCAACGACAGTTAAGGAGTGTTTGATATGGCTGCGAACAGCGCAACCGCAATCCCGAACGCCGGCATGGGTGCCGGAACAAACAACGCATCGGCAATCGTCTTCCGTCCCATCGTCTGGGGCGATCTGGACGCGGTGGTCGACCTGTTCGACCGTACCTGGCCGCAGGATGTGGACAAGGTCGGCGCGGACATGTCGCGGCTGATCTCCCGATATTTCGTGCTGCACTACCTGCTGCCGACCACGTTCGCCAACGGCGCGTTCGCCGCCGACGGCACACTCGCGGGCGTCACGTTCATCCGCGTCGCCGGCGAGGCGCCGCAGCTCGACGAAATCGAAGTCGGCGAGGAAATGAAGGCCTTGGAACGCCGCATCGACGCCGATCCGGAGGCCGCCAAGCATATGGCGGCGCTGAAATCCGGCTTCTCGGTGGAACTCGATCTGGAACGCGAAGGGCGCGCCAACGAAACCACCATGGGCGAGCTGGAACTGTTCATCGTCAACCCCGACGTGCGCGGCCACGGTGTGGGCGGGCGGCTTTGGAGACGCATGCAGGAGCATTTCGCCGCATGGGACGTGCCCGCGTTCTACCTGCACACCGATTCCGACTGCGACGTGAGCTTCTACGACCACAAGGGGTTGGACTGCATCGCGCACCGCACGGCAAGCGAGACGGTCGCCCGGCTCGGCGGCAGTGCCGACGGCGAAGTGCCGCCACTGTTCGACGACATGTTCATCTACCGGGGAAAGGTGACGGCGTGACGGGCGCGAAACCGCAATCGCAATCGCACGAACCGCACGAATCGCAGAAAACGCAATCGCCATACGCGCAGCTTTTCCGCATTCCCGGCACGAAGGCGTTCTGCGTGTCCGGAGCCATCGCGCGACTGCCGATGTCCATGATGGGCCTCGGTATCGTGCTCGCGCTCAACCACATGTACGACAATTGGACGATCGCCGGCGTGATGAGCGCCGCGTACGTGCTCGCCACCGCCGCGGTCACGCCGCTGTACGCGCGCCTGTTCGACCGGTTCGGCCAGCGCAAGGTCGGTCCGGTGATCCTGACGGTGCAGGTCATCGTCATGCTGGGCTTCGCGTTCGCCGCGCTGATGCGCGTGCCGATTCCGCTGCTGTTCGTGCTTGCCGTGGTCATGGGCATGACGCAGTTCTCGTTCGGCGCGCTTGTGCGCACCCGTTGGGCGTACGTGCTCGACCGCGCCGACAAGGAGGACCTGCTCAACACCGCGTATGCGCTCGAATCCGCCATCGACGAGATCGTGTTCATCTTCGGGCCGATTCTGGCGGCTTTCCTGGCCGCGTCCGTGCATCCCGTATCACAGCTGTTCGTGCCGACCCTCGCCTGCGCGTTCGGCGGTGCCGTGTTCTTCGCATTGCGTGACACTCAACCGCCGGTATTGCGCGAAATCACGGTCGTCGCGGCCGATACGGACGATGCTGACGTGCGATTGGCGGCCGGCGGTGCCGCTGGTGCCGCGGTTTCCGCGGACCGTTTCGATTTGGATCGGCTCAAGACGGGCGATCGCGACCGCAACAAGCGCAATGTGCTCACCTATGCGGGTGTGCTGCCGCTTCTCGCCGTGTTCATCGTGTTCAACATGGCGTTCACCGCGTTTGACACGTCCATGACCGCCGTCATGAAATCGCTGCACCTCGACTCCGTGCTGGGCGTGCAGCTGGCCATGCTGGCCGTCGGCTCCTGCATGGGCGCGCTGGTCTTCGGCTCGCGCGAGCTCAAAGGCTCCCGTTGGCGTCACATGATCATGTTCCTCGCGTTGATGACCGTCGGCTTTGTGGTGATCCACCTGTGCCAGGGCAACCTGATCGTGATGGGACTGGTGGAGATCCTCACCGGTCTGACCATTTCGCCGGTGTTCGCCTCCGGCAACCTCGTCGTCAAGGAGACCGTGCCCGAGGAATCGCTCACCGAAGGCCTGTCCTGGGTGAGCACCGCCGGCACGATGGGCGCGTCGTTCGGCTCCATGATCACCGGCATCGTGCTCGACCATTTCGATCCGGGCGTGGGATTGAGCCTGCCCGCCGTGTTCGTGGGCTGTTCGATTCCGTTCGCGCTGATCGGCTGGCTGCTGGTGCGCCGCCGCGGCTGACCGACGTTCGATCGTCAAGCGTCATAGCCGCCTGCCTCCGCGTCGAAGCGTCTCTTTAGATTCATAAGTGGAACACGTTATGGACGCGGACACGCGATTTCGAACACATGCGCACGGCAAACGTACGACATGCGCAACATGCGCGTCCGCGAAAACATCAAGGAGCTGCAATGATCAAGGTTTCCGTAGTCGGCGCCAAGGGCCGTATGGGCTCGCATGTGGTCGACGCCGTCAATGCCGCCGCCGACACCGAACTCGCGCTCGCGCTCGACGCAGGCGACGACCTGGCCGCCATCACCCCCGAAAACACCGACGTCGTGGTGGAGTTCACCGTGCCGAGCGTGTCGCTGGGCAATGTGCTCGCCCTCGTCAAGCAGGGCGTCGACGTGGTGGTCGGCACCACCGGCTGGACCGAAGAGAAGCTCGACCAGGTGCGTGCCGCGCTCGCAGCAGCTCCGCGTGAGGGCCAGAGCGTGTTCATCGCGCCGAACTTCGCCATTTCCGCGGTGCTCGCCGACCATTTCGCAAAGGTCGCGGCGCCGTATTTCGAATCCGCGGAAGTCATCGAACTGCACCACCCGACCAAGGTGGACGCTCCGTCCGGCACCGCTTTCCACACTGCGCAGGGCATCGCCGAAGCGCGCAAGGCGGCCGGTCTCGGCCCGGTTCCGGACGCCACCGAAACCGACGGCGGCTCCCGCGGCCAGGTGGTGGACGGCATCCACGTGCACGCCGTGCGTCTTCGCGGCCTCAACGCCCACGAGGAGGTGCTGTTCGGCAACTCCGGCGAACAGCTGACCATCCGCGCCGACAGCTTCGACCGCATCTCCTTCATGCCGGGCGTGCTGCTGGCCGTGCGCAAGGTCTCCACCGGAACCTACCCGGGTCTGACTGTCGGCCTCGACCACTTCCTCGACCTGTAACCGTAATTCTTTTTTCAAACTGCCGACGGGTGCATGTGTCTTCCGTCGGCAGTTTTTTATGGCGGATCTGTTCCGATTACTTGGCAAGGCGTGCGATGGCGGCGCTGACTTCCGCCAGCTTTTCGTCGGCAACGGTACCGCCCTCCGCCGCGGCTTTGGCGACGCAATGGTGCAGATGGTCGTCGAGCAGCAGTAGCGCCACCGACTTCAGCGCGCTGTCCGCTGCGGAAATCTGCGTCAGAATGTCGATGCAGTATTCGCCGTTTTCCGTCATCTGCCGAATGCCTCGCACCTGCCCTTCGATGCGATTCAATCGTGCGATGATCCTCTTCTGGTCGCTTGCGTACCCGTGTTGTGTGACGTTCATATCGTCCTCCTCGCTGCGCTGAAAATTTTATCTACGGCTGAAGGTTGCTCGTCCCTCTTGCCAATATACCCTATAGGGGTATATTGTGATGGTGTTTGCCGAAATCGAAGGCCAATCACGGACGGAAGGCGGCTGGAATATGCACATCGCAATCGCGCTTATTATGGCGCTGCTCGTCACGGCGGGCGTGCTGTGGTTCTTCTTCGCACCGCGCAAAGCGTATCGTGCGCCGTTGCGCGACGGCGTGCAGGAAGCGGTCGTCGAAGTCAAAGGCGGGTATAACCCAGCCGTCATCGAAGCTGAAGCGGGCATGCCGTTGCGGCTGATCTTCGATCGCAAGGAAGACGGCGAATGCTCGTCGCATGTCGTGTTCTCCGATTTCGGGGTCGATCTTGCGTTGCCCGCCTTCCGCACGACCACGCTGACGCTTCATCCCGACCAGCCGGGCGAGTATCCCTTCGCATGCGGTATGAACATGCTGCACGGCACGTTGCGCATACTGCCGGGAAAGCATGCAAGTGTCGGTGCCGCCGCCGGTTCCGCGGTTGGTTCCGTCGGCGCCAGTATGTCCGATTCCGGCGATTCGGACATTCGCGCGACTGCTGACGGTGCCCACGCATCCGGTTCCGCGGAAACAGGCGTGCAATGCGCGCAAAAAGGCGCCGTCCAAACGTCCGGTTCGGGTGATTCGGGCAAATCGCGCGGATTGGAATCGGAAATTCGCGCCCTCATCACCCGTCTTATCGTGGCGGCCGTCTGCACGATTCCCGTGTTCGGCTCCACCATGCTCATGCTGTATCCGATGCCGAACTGGCTGCAATTCCTGCTGATGCTGCCGATTGTCGGCTATGCGGCATTGCCGATTTTCCGCAGCGGTTTCGCCGCGATCGCTCACCGCTCGCCGGAGATGAACGCGCTCGTCAGCCTTGGTGCGCTGGCCGCATTCGCCTACTCCTGCGTGGTCACCTTCGCACCGAACGTCCTGCCCGAGAACGCGCGCGAACCGTATTTCGAAGCGGTCGGTGTGGTCGTCACGCTTATGCTTGTCGGCCAGCTGCTCGAAGCGCGCGCCCGCAAAGGCACCGGTGAAGCCATGCGCGCATTGGCGGGTCTGCAACCGAAAACCGCCCGCGTGGTGCGAGACGGCAAGGAAACCAGCATCGCCATCGATGACGTGCGCGTCGGCGACATCATCGCCATCCGCCCCGGCGAGCAGCTGCCGGTCGACGGCATCGTCATATCCGGCAGCTCCACCGTGGACGAATCGATGATCACCGGCGAAGCCATGCCGGTCGCCAAAACCGAGGGCAGCGAAGTGACGGGCGTCACCATCAACGGTGGTGGCTCGCTGCGGTACCGCGCCACGAAAGTCGGCAAGGACACCGTGCTCGCGCAGATCATCGGCATGGTGGCCGCCGCACAAAGCTCGAAAGCCCCCGTGCAACGATTGGCGGACCGTATCTCCGGCGTTTTCGTGCCGGCCGTGGTACTCATCGCCGTATGGTCGTGCGCGCTGTGGTTCGCGTTCGGCCCCGAACCGCGTGTCACGCACGCGCTGGTCGCCGCGGTATCGGTGCTGCTGATCGCCTGCCCGTGCGCGCTCGGACTGGCGACTCCGTTGTCGGTGACGGTCTCGACTGGCCGCGCGGCTCGCATGGGGGTGCTGGTCCGTTCCGCCGAAGCGTTGGAAACATGCGGCAAAGTCAATGCCGTCGTATTGGATAAGACCGGCACGATCACCGCCGGCAAACCCACCCTTACCGATGTGCTGCCGTTGGGCGTGTGGCATCGGCGTCCCGATGATTTGCTGACGATTGTCGCCGCCGCCGAACGTGATTCCGAGCATCCGCTCGCTGCTGCGATCGTTGCCGCAGCTGCGGAAAAAGCCGACGTCGCGGACGTTGCGGAACTCGCGCAAACCACCGATTTTCAGGCGATTGCCGGCCGTGGCGTCACCGCGCGTGTCACCTTCCGCGGTCTGCCGCACACCGTCGCCGTCGGCAACACCGACCTGATCGACGACCTTGACGTCGACATGCCCGACGTTACGTCCGATACCTCCGAAATTGCCTCCGAGACCATCCACGATACGAACCTCGACGCCATCATCGCCGACATGGAACGCCTGTCGCAGCAAGGCAAAACGCCGATCCTAGCGGCCATCGACGGCCATCTCGCCGGCATCGTCGCCGTCGCCGACGTGCCGAAAGCCGACTCGCGCCAAGCCATCGAACTGCTCCGCAAACGTGGCGTCGAAGCCGTCATGCTCACGGGAGACAATCCGACCACCGCACGCGCCATCGCAAGCCAGGTCGGTATCGACGAACGTCATGTGATCGCCGGCGTGCGGCCGGAACGCAAGGCCGACGAAATCGCAAAACTCCAATCGCAAGGCTATACGGTGGCGATGGTCGGCGACGGCATCAACGACGCGCCCGCCCTCGCCCGAGCCAACGTCGGATTCGCCATCGGCACCGGCACCGACGTGGCCATCCAATCCGCCGACGTGACACTGATGGGCGGATCGCTGATGGGACTCGTGCACGCGCTCGACCTGACGCATGCCGCCATGCGCAACATCGCGCAAAACCTCGGCTTCGCACTCGGCTACAACAGCATCGGCATCGTGATCGCGGCCGGCGTGCTGTATCCGTTCACCGGAACGCTGCTGAATCCGATGATCGCCGGCGCCGCGATGGCGTTCTCGTCGTTGTGCGTGGTGACGAACGCAAGCCGGCTGCGCCTGTTCGATCCGGACGCGGAGGCGGCGAAAAACAAGACGTATCGGGTGCGCAAGCCCGATCCGAGCAAAAATAATGGCAACCAGCACAGTCGGAAAGGAACGATCATGGGACTGTTCAGCGATCACAAGGCCAAGAAGGAAGACGAGAACATGGGCGCGATGGGCGCCGGACACTGCTGCGGCGGTCATGACGGCCACGGCATGGCTTCGAATATGGGCGATTCCGCGGCGAACGTTGCGAAGGACCCGGTTTGCGGCATGAGCGTCGATCCGGCCACCGCGGCCGCGACCCGCGAATACGGCGGCGTCACCTACTACTTCTGCAACCCCGGTTGCGCCGACAAGTTCGCCCAGAACCCGGCCGCCTACCTGGGCTGAGACCTGATTCTCGTCCGTCCCCAATCTGCCGACATCGAATGACATCCGGCCGTCGGCGGGTTGGGGATTTTTGTTGAATGGTTGATTTATGGATTCCGATTCACGGACGAACGATAAGATTCCCCTCCCGCACTCCGGAGAGCGCGTCCCGCCCCGCTACAAACGTGCGCGTGACGACGCCGTTAAGCGTCATGCCATCGCAGGCGCAGATCGGATTGCGGCTTTCCAAAGCGGTAGCATCTACAACAAACCGTTCGTACGGGCGAATAATCGCCAAATCGGCCCGCAATACCGGCGTTATATCGCCACGATCGTCAAGTCCCACAAGCCGTGCGGTGTTGCACGACATCCACCGCACGACGTCGGCCAAACTCAAGCCGCGCCGCATCGCACCCGTCAACACCGCGCGGAATCCGACCTGCAGACTGGAAACGCCACCCCACGCGGTGGCGAGCGTGCCGGCTTTCATATCCGCGCTGGCCGGGGAATGATCGGTGACGACACCATCCAACGTGCCGTCGGCAAGCCCCGCCCATAGCGCGTCCTGCTCATGCAGATCACGAATCGGCGGACAGCATTTGAACGCGGTGGCGTTGTCGGGAATATGGTCGCAATCCAACGTGAGGTAATGCGGACAGGTCTCCGCGCTGACCGGCAGTCCTTCGGCCTTCGCCCGCCGCAGCACGTCCACGCTCAGACCGCTGGACACGTGCAGAATATGCGTGCGGCAGCCGGTGCGTGCCACCAGCCGTACGATCTTGCGCACCGCGTTCGCCTCGCATTCGGCCGGGCGCGATGCCGGTTCAACAGTGTTCGCAACAGTCGGGGATTTTGTTGCCGCGTTAGTCGCCCATTTCGCTGGTTTGGCACCGTTTCTTCTATGCCGAATCCGCCCGATATGCGATGTTGATTGTGTGGGGTAATCTGTTTTTGCCATGGTCGGTCATCTCCTGATGGTGGGTCGCGTTGCCAAGAGGCGCCGCCACTGCCTGTGATGGATGCATTTCAGTGCTTACGGCATCTGAAATTCTTCATTCGTCGTGACAGTTGTCGGCGGCCAAACCTGGTGAAACCCGGAAAGCAAGGGGTAGCATCGTCAGGAGAGCGGATGCGCCGCGTGAGAATGTACTGCAGGGAAGGGCGATGAGCGTGACTTCTGGAATTATGCTTTCAGACAATATGGGGGCTTCGAAGGACGCCATGGACGAGGAAGGCAATGCTGCCGCGGACCTCGGCTTGGTGGCGCGCATCCGGGAATCCTTCGATTCGCTGACTGCGACGGAACGTGAGGCCGCGCAGTTCATTCTGGGTCATCTGACCGACGTGCTGGTCTGCAATTCCGTGGAATTGTCGCAGTTGAGCGGCATCTCGCAGCCGACGCTCAGCCGCCTGTATCGCAAGCTCGGCTATGCGAACGCGGGCGAATTCAGACGTGACGTGCGTCGCGTCCATCGTCCTGGCTCTCCGGAGCTTTCACGGCACACCCAGTGCGACGATTTGGTCGCCGACCATCTGCGCCGTGACGAGGAAAGCCTGAAACGCACGTTTGAAGGCATCGACCGCGCGCAACTGTCATCCGCATGCCAAGCCATGGCCACGGCCCCGCATGTGGCGGTGGTCGGGTACCGCAGCAGCTATCCCGTGGCGCTGCACATGCGCGAACAGCTGATGCGGCTACGCGGAAACGTTGATATTCTGCCGAATCCAGGCCAGTCCATAGCCGAAGATCTGGTTGATTATGCGGCAGGCGACGTAATCGTCATCATCGGCGTGGGCCGGCGTCTTCCCTTCTTCTCGCGGCTCATCGACGTGATGCTTGAGCGCGGCCTGACCGTGGTGGTGATTGGCGACATTTCGGCGCGCAACGCCGTCATCGGCCGTAACGTCGCCTTCTTCAAAGTGGTGCTGAACTCCCACGTGCTGACGAGCTTCACCGCGGCGTTCGCCCTGATCGCCCTGATGGTGGACGAAGTCGGAAAATGCCTCGTCGATACCGAAGACGAGGTGCACGCGCGTATCGAAGGCATCAACGATTGCTTCGATGCGCTCAATGAGCTTGAAGATTGATAGGGAAAATCTAGGCGCGGCACGTCCCGTTGGAACGGCGGTAAACGGAAGTGGAAGCGGGAATGGGAACGGAATGAATTCAAAACGAAACATGCTGGTGTACGACCGGTCCTCCACCGGATTGTGGGTGGCTTTGATCTTCCTCGTATCGCTGAATCTGCGGCCCGCCATCGCCGCCGTCGGGCCGGTCCTCGCCCAAATGGGAACCGACCTTGCGTGGGGTGAGGGCGTGCAGGGCGTATTGACGGCGATTCCGCTGATCGCCTTCGCCGCGGTCAGCCCGCTGGTCACGTTCCTTGCACGCCGCATCGGCATCGACATGTCGATTCTGCTGGCCCTGCTGTGCATCGCGGCGGGCGACGCCATCCGCTCGTTCGGCGGCGGCGTCGGCATCTGGCTGGGCACGGTGGTGTTCGCTTCCGCCATCGCCGTCGGCAACGTTCTTGTGCCGGTGATCGCGAAACGCGACTATGCCGGCCATGTCGCGATGGCGACCGGCGTCTACTCCGGTTGCATCACCGCCGGCAGCGCCACAGCCGGATTGCTGTCCGCGCCGCTCGCGCAGATGTGGGGCGGATGGCGCGCGTCGCTCGCCTTCTGGAGCGTGCCGCCGCTGGTTGTCGCCGCGCTGTGGGCGTTGCGTATCCTGCACAATCGCAAAGTCGTTATCGCTTCCGCCGGCGGCACCATCGAAACCAGCGATACTGGCGATATCGATGATATTGGCGATCGCAGCACGACGGCCAACGCACAAAACCCGCATTCTGCACAGCGACCGGCATGTTCCACGCAATCGTCGCATGGCGTGTTCGCCCGCGTGCTGCGCCGTCCGATGACGTGGTACGTGACGGCCTTCATGGGACTGCAATCATCCGCCTTCTACACCATGTCCAACTGGATGCCGTCCATCTCGGCGTCCATCGGCTACGATGCCTCCACCGCCGGCGTGCATCTGTTCATCTTCCAAGGCATCGGCATCCTTTCCGGCTTGGTCATTCCTAAGCTCATGAACGTGCGCGGCAACCAGGTCTGCGCGGCGCTTACCGCCAGCGCTCCCATGCTGATCGCCGGCCTTGGCATGCTGCTGCTGCCGCATCTCATGCCGGTATGGGCGTTCGTCGGCGGCTGCGCGCAAGGCGCGTCCCTGGTGGTGGCGCTCGCATTGATCGCGTTGCGCGGCCGTGACAGCGCCGAAACCGTGGTGCTGTCGGGCGTCGCGCAGTCGTTCGGCTATCTGATCGCGTCGCTCGGCCCGCTTATGTTCGGCGTGCTGGTCCAGGCCACTGGCGGCCACCATGTGCCGCTGATGGTGTTCACGTTCGTCGCTTTCCTGCAGTGCGTCGTCGCGGTCATCGTCGGCAGGCCTTCCAAAATGTGACTTTTCGCGTCTCATGAAATCGAAAGCGTCCGCAGAGGGAAGTACCGTTAGCCGTATGACAAGCCCTAAGACTGACGGTACTATGCATCTGCTCGATCCTGCTCCCTTCGGACGTATCCTTCCGGCCATGGTCACCCCCATGAAGGCTGACGGAGCCGTAGATTTCGAAGCCGCGCAACAGCTGGCGAGGCAGCTCGTGGCGGATGGTGCCGACGGTCTTGTGGTCAACGGCACCACCGGCGAATCTCCGACCACCCACATGGAGGAGAAGGTCGAACTGGTTCAGGCCGTCAAGGAAGTCGTGGACGTGCCGGTCATTTCCGGCGCCGGTTCCAACGACACCGCGCACACCGTGCGCATGGTGGAGCAGACCCAGGAGGCGGGCGCCGACGCGGTGCTCGTGGTCGCCCCGTATTACTCCCGTCCGTCGCAGGAAGGCGTGTTCCGCCACTACAAGGCGGTCAACGATTCCGCGGACAAGCCGATCATCATCTACGATGTGCCGGGCCGTACCGGACTGCACATCCAGCTGGAAACCTACCGTCGTATGGCCGAACTCGACCACGTCAAGGCCGTCAAGGACGCCACCGGCGACATCGCAGGCGCGGTGCGCAAGCGCATGGAGACCGGTCTGACCTGGTATTCGGGCGATGACGGCCTGTTCCTGCCGTTCCTGTCCGTCGGCGCCGTCGGCATCATCTCTGTGATCGCGCACGCGGCCGCCGGTCCGATGCGTGACCTCGCCAACGCGTTCGATCGTGGCGATATCCACGAAGCGCAGCGCATCTCCGTGCAGCTGGCGCCGCTCGTCGAAGCGATGAACGGCAATGGCTTCCAGGCCGTGATGGCCAAAGCCTCGCTGAAGGTGCGTGGAATCCTCGACTCCACCGAAATGCGCCTGCCGAACGTCGGTCCGGGCGAAGCGGAACTCGTGCGCGCGGAAAAGGGCATGCGCGCCGCGGGACTGCTGTGAACCGAATCGCATGATGCGACTGGCCTGTCGCGCATGAACGCCGGCAGGCACCCAAATTCCTCGTTTCCGCATAGGCGGAGACAATTAGTAATAGAAATCCAACTAGGAAATGGCTACAGAAGAAACCACAAAGACAACAACACACAAGCGCGGCAGCAAGGCTGCCAAGCGCACTGAAACCGCAGTCAAGGCATCCAAGACCACCAAGGCCGCGAAGTCCGAGAAGACCGCCATCAAGAAGGCCAAGTCCTCCACCCGCAGCCGTGGCAACGGTGGCTCGCGCAACGGCGGCTCCCGTGGATCCCGTGGCGGCAACGGTTCGAACCGTCGCCCGTCGCATTCCGCGCCGCAATCCACCGCGCCCCAGCAGGACGAAGTGCTGATCGCCCCGCCGAAGTACCGCAAGGGCTCCATGCGTATCGTGCCGCTCGGCGGTCTGGGTGAGATCGGCCGCAACATGAACGTGGTCGAATACAACGGGCATATCCTGCTCATCGACTGCGGCGTGCTCTTCCCGGAAGAGGAGCAGCCGGGCGTGGACCTCATCCTGCCTGACTTCCACTACATCAAGGACCGTCTCGACAAGGTCGAGGCGCTCGTGCTCACCCACGGCCACGAAGACCACATCGGTGGCGTGCCGTACCTGCTCAAGCTCCGCCCGGACATTCCGCTGATCGGTTCCAAGCTCACCCTCGCCTTCGTTGAGGCCAAGTGCAAGGAACACCGCATCAACCCGACGCTCGTCGAGGTCAAGGGACGCGACAAGCTCAAGGTCGGCCCGTTCAACCTGGAATTCGTGAACGTCACGCACTCCATTCCGGACGCGCTCGCCGTGTTCGTGCAGACCCCCGCCGGCTCGCTCATCGACACCGGCGACATCAAGCTCGACCAGCTGCCGCTCGACCACCGCATCACCGATCTGGTGGAATTCGGCAAGCTCGGCGAAAAGGGCGTGGACCTCCTGATGATGGACTCCACCAACGCCGAGGTCCCGGGCTTCGTCAAGCCGGAGACCTCCATCGGTCCGGCGCTCGACCAGGCGTTCGCACAGGCCACGCGCAAGATCATCGTGGCCAGCTTCTCCAGCCACGTGCACCGCGTGCAGCAGGTCGTCGACGCGGCCCACAAGTACGGCCGCAAGGTCGTGTTCGTCGGACGTTCCATGGTCCGCAACATGTCCATCGCAGCAGATCTGGGCTACCTGCGTCTGCCCGAGGACACCGTCATCGACCTGAAGCAGGCCCATGACGTGCAGGACGACAAGCTCGTCTACATGTGCACCGGCTCCCAGGGCGAGCCGATGGCCGCGCTCGGCCGCATCGCCGACGGCAACCACCGCGACATCACCATCAACGAGTTCGACACGGTGATCCTCGCCAGCTCCCTGATCCCAGGTAACGAGCATGGCGTCTACAAGGTCATCAACAAGCTCGTGCAGCTCGGAGCCCGCGTGGTCAACCGAGACAACGCCGCCGTGCACGTCTCCGGCCACTGCAACGAAGGCGAGCTGCTGTACATGTACAACATCGTCAAGCCGAAGTGCGCCATGCCTATCCACGGCGAAAACCGCCACTTGGTGGCCAACGGCATGATCGCCGTCAAGACCGGCGTCGATCCGCAGAACGTCGTGCTGGCCGAAGACGGCGACGTCGTCGACCTGTACCACGGCCAGGCCGCGGTCGTTGGCTCCGTGCCGTGCGGCTACGTCTACGTCGATGGCGATTCCGTCGGCGAACTGACCGACGAAGAACTCGAGAAGCGCCGCATCCTCGGCACCGAAGGCTTCGTGTCCAGCTTCGTGGTCGTCGACACCGAAACCGCGGATGTTATCACCGGCCCGAAGATCTACCTCAACGCGGTCGCGGAAGACGAAAGCGAGTTCGACAAGGTCCGTCACCAGATCGTCGAGCAGCTGCAGGACGCGATGATGCAGGGCACGCGCGACACCTACAAGCTGCAGCAGATCATGCGACGCACGCTCGGCGGCTGGGTGGCACGACAGCTGCACCGCAAGCCGATGATCGTCCCCGTCGTCGCCGACATCGCGCAGGACGTGGACGACGCGATGGGACTGAACGCCGCGAAATAAGCCGTAAATTTACCATAAATTGAATCAAGGCGACGTGATCGGCACAACTGATCGCGCCGCCTTCTGTTACCAGAAAGAAGGAGTGACATGCCAGGAGCAAACCTCACCCGAATCGAAGCGGAAGAACGCAAAAGCATCATCGCCGCGCCAATCCATTACACGGTCAAGCTTGACCTGACCCGCGGAGCCAAGGATTTCGGCTCCGAAACCACCATCACCTTCGACGCGAAGCCGGGGGAGTCAAGCTTCCTTGACCTCATCGCCAACGAAGTCAGCGAAATCACCCTCAACGGTGAAACCCTCGACCCGGCTGAAGCGTACGTGGACAGCCGCATCGAGCTGAAGGGCCTCAAGGAGCACAACGAGGTTACCGTCAAGGCGATGTGCCAGTACTCCAACACCGGCGAAGGCCTGCACCGCAGCGTCGACCCGTCCGACGGCAACGTCTACCTGTATACCCAGTTCGAAGTGCCGGACGCCCGCCGTGTCTACGCCGTGTTCGACCAGCCTGATCTGAAGGCCGTGTTCGACTTCTCCGTGCTCGCCGCCAAATCCTGGATCGTCACGTCCAACATGCCCACCTCCTCCGTGACCGACAACGAAACCGTCACCGAGGAAGGCACGCTCGGCGATCACGCCGCCGAAACCACCAAGCTGTGGGTGTTCGAGCTGACCCCGACCATGAGCTCCTACCTCACCGCCATCTGCGCCGGACCGTACGCCGAATGGCACACCGAATACGCCAATGAGGACGGCCGCACCGTGCCGATGGCCATGTACTGCCGCCAGGCGCTCGCCAAGGCCTTCAGCAAGGACGTCGACTACCTGTTCGACATCACCAAGAAGGGCTTCGCCTTCTACGCCAAGACCTGGGGCGTGCCGTACCCGTACGCCAAGTTCGACCAGATCTACGTGCCGGAGTACAACGCCGGCGCCATGGAGAACATCGGCATGGTCACCATCCGCGACCAGTACGTGTTCGAATCCAAGGTCACCGACGCCTATGCGGAACGCCGTGTGGTCACCGTGCTGCACGAGCTCGCCCACATGTGGTTCGGCGACTACGTGACCATGAAGTGGTGGAACGACCTGTGGCTCAACGAATCCTTCGCCGAGTTCACGTCCACCCTCGCCACCGCCGAAGCCACCGAATGGAAGGACGCCTGGGCAACCTTCAGCTCCGGCGAAAAGAGCTGGGCGCTGCGTCAGGACCAGCTGAGCACCACCCACCCGATCGTCGCCCCGATCAACGACCTCAACGACACCTACGTCAACTTCGACGGCATCACCTACGCCAAGGGCGCCTCCGTGCTGAAGCAGCTCGTGTACTACGTGGGCCGTGAGAAGTTCTTCAAGGGCATCAACAACTACCTCAACAAGCACGCCTACTCCAACGCCACCCTCGCCGACCTGCTCGCCGAACTGGAACTCACTTCCGGCCGCGACCTGAAGGCGTGGAGCGCCCAGTGGCTTGAGGAATCCGGCATCAACACCATCGCCACCGAAGTCGAAGAGAACGAGGACGGCACCATCAAGCGTCTCGCCCTGCGCCAGACCGCTCCGGCCGAGCATCCCGTGCTGCGCGCCCACCGTCTCGCCGTCGGCTTCTACAACGAGGATCCGGAAACCGGCAAGATCGTGCGCACCGACCGTTTCGAACTGGACGTCGACGGCGAACTGACGGTCGTCGATGCTGCCGCCGGCAAGGCACGTCCGTCGCTGATCCTGGTGAACGACGACGACTTGACCTACACGAAGCTGCGTTTCGACGACAAGAGCCTCGCATTCGCGACAAGCAACCTGTACCGCTTCGACGACGCGCTCGCCCGTTCCGTGATCTGGCTCGCCCTGTGGGACATGACCCGCGACGGCGAACTGCCGGCACGCCAGTTCATCGACACCTCGCTGGCCGCGCTCGCCACCGAACACGAGTCCACCACCTTCCGTTACGCGCTGGCACAGGTCAGCACCACCGCATGGCATTACACCGCTCCGGCAGAGCGTGCCGAGATCGTGAAGCACGTGGCCGCCGAACTGTTCAAGCTGGCGGGTTGGGCCAAGGCCGGCTCCGACGAACAGTTCCAGCTCGTCACCGCCTACCTGGGCTACGGCGAGCCGGGCGACGAGGCGTTCGTCGCCAACGCGAAGGGCCTGCTCGACGGTTCCGTGGCATTCGACGGTCTGGAAATCGACAACAACTTCCGCTGGACCATCATCAACGCGCTGAGCACCGTCAACGCGATCGACCAGGCGGGAATCGACGCCGAACTGGCCAAGCGCGAAACCACCGAGAACCGTGAGTTCGCCTATGGCGCACGCGCCGTGGCCGGTACCGCCGAAGCGAAGGCATGGGCTTGGAACGAGGCCCTGCACAACGACGAGCTGACCAACATGCAGCTCGAGGCTGTGGCCGGTGGCTTTGCGGCCACCCCGCGCGCCGACTTGGCCGAACCGTACGCCGAGAAGTATTTCGAGGTCGCCGACTGGATTTGGGAGCACAAGACCTTCCACATGGCGGAAGCGCTGCTCGAAGGCCTGTATCCGGGCTATGCCGATCCGGCGAAGCTCGTGGAGCTGGGCGACGCCTGGCTCGCCTCCCATAAGGACGCGGACAACGCCTTGCAGCGCATTGTGCGTGGCAACGTCGAGTCTTCTCACCGCACGCTGAAAGTGCGCGACTTCAACGCCGCGCTCTGATAGCGCTTTTCTGATGGCGCTTGGAGTATGTGGGGCGATTCGAACGATCTGAACGTTCCGCACACTCCAAGCCGGCATGATTCCGTTTAAGAGTCGGAATGATTCCGTCTGGAAACCGGAACGACCGGAGTGTTCATGCTTAGAGTCCGTCATGTCGTCGCACGACTTTGATTTTGGGTGCGATTTTCAAAGTCATGCGACGGGTATATCGGCATTTATGCCCCCTAATCCCCGGTTTTCGCTTGAAAATAAGGATTAGGGGGCATTTTGCGTCGAAGGCTGTCGCACGAATTTGATTTTGGAGGCATTTTTCAAAGTTGTGCGACAAGCGTGCTGGCTTTCATAACCTCTAACTCTTATTTTTCGCTGATTTTCAACGGAAAATGATAGTTAGGGGGTATTTCTTTATCAAGTGTTGTCGCACGACTTGATTTTCCGCCTTGAAATCAAAGTCGTGCGACACGAAAAGGGCATTGCGCGCCGTGAAATGCTTTGAATTGTGAAGTGTTATGCGATTGCGTCGTCACCTGCTGGTTTCGGCGGCACGGTTGAGTACGATAGGTCACGGAAATATCGTTTGCAGATAGCGAGGATTTGAGACTCATGCCACGTATGTTCGGAACCGACGGCGTTCGAGGATTGGCGAATAGGGATTTGACGGCACAGCTGGCGCTTGATTTGGGTGACGCCGCGGTGCGCGTGCTGGGCGATGACGAGCGGAGCGAATTCGAAAGCCGTCGCCGTGCGCTGGTCGGTCGTGATACACGAGTTTCCGGCGATTTCCTCGCCGCCGCATTGTCCGCTGGCATGTCCGCCGGCGGCTTCGACGTGATCGACGCCGGCATCATCCCGACGCCGGGCGTCGCATACCTGACGTCCGTGCTCAACGTGGAAATGGGCGCGGTGATCTCCGCATCCCACAATCCGATGCCCGACAACGGCATCAAGTTCTTCGCCCGCGGCGGCTTCAAGCTGCCCGACACCAAGGAAGACGAGATCGAAGCGGTGCTCGGCCAGGATTGGGATCGTCCTACCGGCGCCGGCGTGGGTCGTGTCAGCCATGACACCGCCACCGCAACCAACCTGTACATCGACCATCTGGTTTCCGCCATCGCGCCGGTCGGTCCGGACAAGTCGCAGCCGACGCCGCTGAAGGGCCTGAAGATCGTGGCCGATTGCGCGAACGGCGCCACGTCCGTGGTCGCTCCGGAAGCCTTGCGCCGCGCCGGCGCCGACGTGACCGTCATCAACGCGTCGCCGGACGGCTACAACATCAACAAGAACGCCGGCTCCACCCATCCTGAGCAGCTGCAGGCCATGGTCAAGGCCTCCGGCGCCGTCATGGGCGTTGCCTTCGATGGTGACGCCGACCGTTGCCTTGCCGTGGATGAGGACGGCAACATGGTCAACGGCGATCAGATCATGGGCATTCTGGCGCGCGCCAAGAAGAACGCGGGCAAGCTCAACCATGACACCCTCGTCGTGACGGTGATGAGCAACCTCGGTCTGAAGTTGGCCCTGCGTTCCATGGGCATCAAGACCGTGCAGACCAACGTGGGCGACCGTTACGTGCTTGAAGAGATGCTGCGAGGCGATTATTCGCTCGGCGGCGAGCAGTCCGGCCACGTGATCAACCGTGAATTCGCCACCACCGGCGACGGCACCCTGACCGCGCTCACCCTGTGCAACGAGGTCGTCAAATCCGGTAAGAGCCTGAAGGAACTGGCCGCCGACTTCCCGCAGCTGCCGCAGACGCTCATCAACGTGCCGAACGTGGACAAGATGGCCGCCAAGACCAACGCCAAGGTGCAGGCCGCGGTGGAACGCGAAGAGAAGCTGCTGGGCGACACCGGCCGCGTGCTGCTGCGTCCGTCCGGCACCGAGCCGCTCGTGCGCGTCATGGCCGAAGCCGAAACCCAGCAGCAGGCAGACGAAGTGTGCGATCGCCTCGCCAAGGTCGTCGCCGACGAACTCACCCTGTAAGAGCCCGCAAGGAGATATGCCCCATGTTCGGACACAACTCGAAAGTGGACCTCGAACTCAACCGCGAGGTCGAAAAGCTCATCAAAACCGGCGGCAAAGAGAAAATCATGCCGATCGTGCAGGCCGGCGAACCGGTATTACGCCAGCAGACCATCGCCTATGACGGCCAGTTGAGCCGCAAAACGCTTGACAAGCTCATCGACACCATGCGCACCACCATGCTGGAAGCGCCGGGCGTGGGCCTCGCAGCCACCCAGATCGGTCTCGGTCTGGCTTTGGCCGTCGTCGAAGACCACGTATGCGAAGGCGACGATGGCGATCCGCGCGAAGCCGCGGAATTCCCCTTCCACGCCATCATCAACCCCAGCTACGAGCCGATCGGCACCGAAACCCGCAGCTTCTACGAAGGCTGCCTGAGCTTCGACGGTTACCAGGCCGTACGCAAGCGTTGGCTTGACATCACCGCCCGTTGGCAGGATGAGGACGGCAACAAGCATGAGGAACATCTGCACGGCTGGCCGGCCCGCATCTTCCAGCATGAAACCGACCATTTGAGCGGTGAACTGTACATCGACCAGGCCGAAATCCGAAGCCTGACCACCAATGAGAACCTTGAGGATTTCTGGTGCGAGGATCCGGTACCGACCGAAGCGGCGGCCGAACTCGGCTTCGAACTGTAATCGCGTAAACGAACGAGACAAGAACGATGAATGCCTCCCAGGCGAACACTTGGGAGGCATTCATCATATTCGGGATTATTGGAATGTTCGAAACATGAGTATTCCAAATATTCCAATATTTCAGTATTCCGGATTCACTAGCACATCGTACGTATCCGTGTTCCGCTCGGCATCCGAACGCAGATCCCAGCCAGGCTTGCGCATTCCATACAACACCAGCGGCGGTAAACCGAGCACAAGCACGACTACAGCCACAAGAATCGCATATGAAACGCTATCCAAACCGGTGAAACCAGCCGGTCTCACGAAAGTCAACACGAATGCCGCGGCGGAAGCGACGAAACCGACGCCCGCGACCAACCGAATCGCAGGAACTCGATACGTGCGGCGGACTTCTGGATGGGTGTTGCGCAGACGAATCGCGGCGGCAAACATCAACATGTACATCACCAGATACAGCGCGGTCGCCATATCCACCAGCGTCGCGAAAGCCGTGTTGCCATTGGGGATCAACACGAACAGCAACGCCAGCACGGTCACGATAATGCCTTGCGGAATCAGAATGCCTTCCTGCACGTCGTGGGCATTGCGCTTCTGCAGCGCGGGAGGCATCAGTCCCGTGCGGGCGGCCGCTAGCAAACCGCGAGAAGGACCAGCTATCCAAGCCACCACGGAAGCGAACGCGCCTAGCGCGATGAGCAGCGAAATCACCGGAGTGCCCCAACCCATGCCAAAATGGTCGAAGAACTCCCTGAACGCCAGATTGATGCCGTCGATGAGCCCCAGCTCACGATGCGGCACAGCAAAGGCGATTGCCAAAGTCGGCAGCACAAGTACCAGCAGAATCAGCGCGGTCGCTAGTGCAATGGCGCGTGGGAATTGACGTCCCGGATGCTCCAAGTCGTTGGCATGCACGGCATTGACCTCCATACCCGCGTAGGCGAGCACATTGGATACGATTAGCACAATCGACGCGATGCCCGTCCACGGCGGAAGCAGCGCGGATGCGTGCAGGGAGGTCTGCACTGGCTTACCGATCGCCAGCCAGATAATGCCGAAGACGATAAGCAGCAACGCAGGAAACAGCGTGCCGATAAGTCCCGAAATCGACCCGACCTTGGCGAACAGATTGCCGCCGCGCAACGCCACCATCGTGCTTGCCCAATACAACACGATGATCACCGCGGCCACATATACGCCATTATTGCCCAAGCCACCCATGCCGAACACATACGACAGGCTGACGGCGATGAACGCAATCTGTATCGGATACCACACCACATTCTGAATCCACTGCAGCCAAATGGCGAGAAATCCGATGCGATTGCCGAACGCCTCACGCACCCACACGTACACGCCACCTTTCCAGCCGGTGGCCAGTTCGGCAGCCACCAGCGCGGTCGGCACCAGGAAAACGACCGCCGGAATGAGATACAGCAGAATGGAAGCGAGACCATAATCGGCCATGGCCGGCAGAGAGCGTAGCGAGGCCACCGCCACCACGGTCAACATCGCCAGTTGGCTGACTGTCATCATGGTTTTGCCGGTTTTATTGGCAACGGTTGCCGTGCTTGCGATTGCGCCGTGCCCGTCAGCGCCGTTCCCTCTATTCGCCCCGGCATGCGCAGGTATGCCCGTACGATTGCGGTTTCCTGCGACGGCAGACGGATTGCGTGGCGTTGTTGTCGGTGCCGTCGCAGCGTTCGTCGTGGAACGTGCGGACCCGGGATGTGCAGCTGCGCTTGCATCGTGCGCTACCACAGCAAGCGGCTTTTTCATATGAACTGTCATTGCAGCCAGCTTTCGTAAACATAATCGTTGTGGGAATGAACATGAATTTCCTTAATGCGGGAAACGATGGAATTCGTGGAATGACCGCGAAATATCAGTGGTGGAATCCGGATGCACGAGCCTCGCTTGGCATTGGTGAACGCAGTCCGTCCAGATACTTCACACACGACTTCAAATCCTTGATGAATGCTTCGGCCATATCGTGGCTGAAACCGTTACGCACCACAATGCGCTGCACGGTCACCTGCGTCAGATCCACCGGCATCGGATAAGCCGGCACCAGCCATCCCTTCATGCGCAGCCGATCCTGCAGATCGTACAGATTCCACTTGCGATCCGGCTTGTCGTTGAGCATCCATGCGAACACCGGAATGTCGGAACCGTCGTTCCACAGCGTAAAATCATCCATCTGCTCGATCTCGCCCGACAGATATTTCGCCACATCATGCGAAGTCTGCTGCACCCTTCGATACCCGTCGAATCCCAAACGCAGGAACATGTAGTACTGCAGCAGTACCTGTGCGCCCGGACGGGAGAAGTTCAGTGCGAAAGTCGGCATTTCGCCGCCGAGATAACTCACCTTGAAAATAAGGCTTTCCGGCAGGTCAGCGGTTTCGCGCCATACGATCCATCCCAAACCGGGGTAGACCAGACCGTACTTGTGACCGGAGGTGCTGATGGAGTAAACGCGCTTGACGCGGAAGTCCCATGCGAGGTCCGGCTGGATGAATGGTGCGATCATACCTCCCGAAGCGCCGTCCACATGGATGCGCACATCAAGTCCGGTGCGCTCCTCGATGCGGTCCAGTGCTTCGCTGATCTGTTCGACCGGCTCATACATACCCGTATAGGTCACGCCCATGATGGCCACCACGCCGATGGTGTTCTCATCGACATACTTGTCGAGATCATGGCCGTCGAGCACTTTGTGGTCCTCGGAAATCGGCACATAGCGTGGTTCCACGTCGAAATAGTTGCAGAACTTCTCCCAGCACACTTGCACGGCGCTGCTCATCACCAGATTCGGACGATCGGTCGGCAGGTCGGCCTTTTCGCGGGCTTCCTTCCAACGGCGCTTCAACGCGAGTCCGCCCAGCATGCAAGCTTCCGACGAGCCGATGGTGGAGGTTCCGATGGCATTCATTGGATCGGGCGCATGCCATAGATCGGCGAGCATGTGCCAGCAGCGCGATTCGACTTCGGCGGTTTTCGGGTACTCGTCTTTGTCGATCATGTTCTTGTCGGCCGCCTCCATGTACAGGCGGTTCGCATGATCGTCCATCCACGTGCTCACAAAAGTTGCAAGATTGAGTCGCGCGTTGCCATCCAGCATGGCCTCGTCATGCACCACTTGGTAGGCGGTTTCCGGCAGACTACTCTTCTGTGGAATGGTAAATTTCGAGAACGCCTGGGCTTCCTTCGGACGGGCGAACAGCGGATTGATTTCCACGCTGTCAGGAACAACGCGGTCGTCGGCATTGCCGCAGGTGTTGTCGCAGCAATGCGAATTGTTGTTTTCAGTGGTGGAATGTGTTTCTGACATTGCAGTTCCTTTCGTTGATTTGGAACGTTTATTGCGTTCCGGGATTCAAAAATGAAAGTCGATTCTGGATTTTTGCTGGGAAATAGTCACATTTGCGCTATATGAAAATTCGTACGACAACCGCTTCGCACGGAGGTATCCGCGCGCGGTTTCGTAATGAACACCGTCATTCGAACTCGCATGGTTGTGTTCTCACAAAGAGGAATGCGCACGTTGGTTTGTTGCACATTCTTACACGCTGAAGGTGGGTATCGGCTACGATGGGCAGGTATGAACGAATCGACGATGAATCTTTCCTGGCTGGATGACGCGAAGCAGGACATCGAACAATGGTCGGCATCGATGCCGAATGACGCCGACAACCAGCCGATCGACTGGCGATGGGTGTCTTCCCTTGACCTGCGTAACGGCATTGGTGCCGCCACAAGACAGCACGTTGATTTGTTGGCAATGCTGCGGTCCTCGTCGCCGCAACTTTCCGCCCCGCAGCTGCACGCCCTGTTGAAAGATGATCTTGCGATTCGAGATCGGCTCGAACCGACCATCGCGCAGTGCAACAGCACGTTCATGATGGATTACGACCGACTTATCGCTTCCTATCGGCTGCCGCGCGCGCTTGCTTACGCGAACCGTCGGTTGTGCGACGAAATCGCTGTTCTGCGACAGATTGGCGTGGCGATGGGATTGTGGACGGTCACCGAGGAACGACGTGAGCGCGTGACGGTTCCGGTGCTGCTGCCCGGTTCGGCTTTGGCTTCCGAGGGAGTGGCGTTGGATGATATTCAGGATCGAACCGCTGACATCGTTAACGGCCGCGCCGCCCGTCGTGCCGCAGAGAAAAGTCAGAAGCGAGCCAGTGACTATGCCATGTCGCGTGCGAACCTGAGTGGAGTAACCAGTCCGGGCGGCTCCACGTTGTTTGATTACGGTTCGGAAACGAAATCCGCTGAAGCGGCGCAGTTGCGTCGGATGGCTGAATACCGCAAATCGGATTGGCGTGACGCTTATCTTCCTGGACGTGATGTGGACAATGTCATGGGAATCGACATCGAAACCACCGGTACTGACCCGGCGCGTGTGTACATCATCGACGTCGGCTTTGAATATATGAACATGATTTCCCCTCGCCCTGCTGCCGCACCTACTGGATACCAATACGAGCAGAGTTATTACGAAACGGGCGATGCGTATGGTCAGTCGCGTCTGTCGTTCGGCGTTCCTGCCGCGAACGCGACGCTCGGTAATCCGCTGATTCTCGATTTGACCGGTATCGATGTACGTGATCGTGCGTCCGGCTTCCGCCTGTTCGATGAGTGGCCGGAGGCTCAAATCGGTTTGCTGCAGCGATTGGAGCAGCAGCCTTACGTGGCGCACAACGCTCGTTTCGAACATAGCTTCTTCATGTTGAATGTGGCTGGATATGCGGAAAGCTACCGTGCGGGCAAGATTACGATTATCGACACGTTGCCGATGAGCCGCCGTTGGGATGAAGGGTCAATTCCGGACGGCGAGCATCCGTACGGCAATAACACGTTGGACGCATACGCCAAGCGGCAGGGCGCGCTCGATGAAAGCAAGTCGGAGCGCCACCTCGGTTTGGAAGATACGCATATCATGCTGGTTGCCATGAAACATCACTTGGGTGTGCTTCGTGCCGAAGGTCGTGGTCCGTGGGGCGTAGATGGCAAATTTGGCATCGGCGGCAAACACTGTGGACGCCGTCGGTAGGTATTTGCCTCTCGGTTTGTCAAGTTTCGACACGCCGATGGAACGTTGGATTTCCAACGGTTCACGCGTTGTTCATGCGGCCCGGGTTGCGCGGATCGCGATCGTGCTGTAAGTTTATCTCTTGCTGCCGCTCAGCGAGTGGTCCGGATGGTTCCGGTCCGCGAGGTGGGTGAGTGGTGGTGGTTTGAGAACTCAAGAGCGTATTTGTACTACTTCTTTATAGTCAATGA
>OHSJ01000095.1_pt1 | contig 42691 bp, 46 predicted proteins | sample 1578561 | NCBI WGS metagenome assembly OHSJ01 (sample SAMEA3879571, study PRJEB24766) | human gut metagenome | biome: human-associated habitat; feature: feces | place: USA | collected 1985/1987 | reverse complement strand
CTTATTAGCCCATTGTTTAGCTTCTTCTTTATATTCAAGAGTCTTATTAATGTCCTTCTTATAGTAGCCAAGAGTCATTGCATCTTGGTCATTCTCAGGGTCATTAACATTAATAATCTTTCTGGATTTAGCGTCCCAGTTACCTTCCTTGTCTTTAATGAGAGCATCATTAAGGATGTCTCTAGATTCTTCAGCGATATGAATGGGCTGCACTGAAGACACATCAAGGTCAGTAGCCTTAAGGACTGAAGCATCCTTAAAGGACACCACACGGTCAGTAGCTGACGTATAGCGTCTGATGGTTAACACCTCTCCCGATGCAGGAGGAACTTTAAGTCTGACTTTTGTTTTATCTAGAAAGTAGTAGTCCTTTGAGGTGTCACCATAGTCACCACCTTTTAAGACGGTGACACCAAGTGACACTCTTACGAACTTCTTTGCCAGATAATCAAAGGGGACGGTAAAGTCAGTAGTAGCACCGTCACCTGTATAAAAAGCAATAGTAGAAGCCATTAATAATCTTCATTCATTAAGTTGTAAACACCCCATTTTAAGAAGGGAACATTAGAGAAACTTCTAACAGACTTAGCAAATCTAGTTCTAGCCTGTTCAGCCTGTTTCTCTGTGTAGTCATCACTAATACTAGACATGACCACATCCTTCCCATAGCCGCCAATGTTAGCTAAGGAAGCAACCGTAGAGTATGCAGGGAACATAGCTCTAAGATACTTGTCAGCATCAAAACCCTGATAAGTCTCTGCCTTGTTAGCAAAGTAATCAATATCAGCAGTAGTCTTAACGCTAGGGTTGTAACCTGCAGTAGAAGCTACGAGAGCAGGGAACGCCAAGACAGAAGATCTCATGACACCATTGATACCAACCTGAAAGAGAGTGTCCATAGTGACACCTTCATTCTTGTCATAAGCAATGGTCTGCTTAAGGTACTCTTCTCTCTGTTCTTCAGACATGCCTACCATACCAATACAGGTATTAGCCATAGCACCTACAGTACCAAGAGCAGTAGACAAGAAGATGCTGTAAGCCTGACCTAAGGCATCGCCTTCAGCGGCTCTATTCATCATCTTTCTAATTCTCTTGTCATAGGATCTAATAGCAAAGGTCTTGAACTGCAGTAGCATCTGCATGAAAGGATTTCTCTTAGAACCCTCCCAAAGGAAAGTATCACCGATGGTGTTCTTCTGGATCACTTCATGAGCAACATAGTCACCCAGTCTTCTGAGAGTAGCAAGACCCATAACGTCACCTGACATTAGATGCTGTAGGTTAGTAATGGAGATAGCACCATTCTTATCAACAGTAGTGCTTTCTCTAAGGAGCTTAAGCATCTTATCGAAGTTCTCAACAGACACACCGTTTCTAGCTAAGGTCTCCTTAGTAAGGAACCCCTTAGGTCTAAGAGACTTGTTATGGGCATACTGAATGAGTTCACCTAAGAACATACCCTGTGAACCCTCAACAACGGAGTTCTCAGTAGACTGTATAAACTTAGTAAAGGGGGATGCCTGTGCCAAAGACTCACTAGCGGCAACCAACATAGCCTTAGCCTTGTTACCTTGGAATCTATGAAGCTGTCTTTCATAGGACTCCTGAGCAATGTCTCTGAAGACACCTGCATTCTTAACAGACAAACCAAAGATAAGTGACTGAGCATGACGCACATCAGCATTAGACATGCCGTTCTTAGTCCAGTTATCAAAGAGTTCTCTGACAAGAGGAGTGCTCCTAAGAATCTGCACAGCACCATAGTGCTTTACAGCTTCCCCCTGTTCAAAGATGTTAGCCACACCCATAAGGGCATTCTTAGAAAGGAACGTAAGGTTTCTCACAACATCAGCTACAGCACCAAGCCATGAAGTATTAATGTCAGCTCTACTACCGTACTTACCGTAGATCATATCTGCAGTAAGATTAAAGGCGCTCTGAATCTGTTCCTTCTTGAGACCCTTGCCAACAGACTTGTTCATCTCATCAACAGCAAGCTGATTAAGGTGTTCCCTAAAGGCCTGCTCTGAGTCAAATCCAAGACCCTGTACAATGCTATCGCCAGTCTTCTTATTGACATAGGTTCTGATAGCTTCAATAGGGTTAGCTCTGAAGTCATCAATACCAACGCCACTAGCTCCTCTCTGAGTGGTATCCCAAGGGATTCTAGTAACATTAGGATCATACTTGGCATTGCCAGTACCATAGAGATTAAGAGTGCTAGGATTAGACTGATTCTGGTCTACCCAACCATAAGCATCACTACGAGCATTCTCTCTAACCCACTGATTGATCTCAGCCTGTGAGGGCTTCTCAGGGAGAGGTAAGGGAGCCTTATCGTACTTGTAGTTACGAATGGCCGTAGCTTCTTCCTTAGCACCCTTCTTCTGGATGTCACTTACTTCCTTCTTGAGCTTGTCTGTGGACTCCTTAGCTCTAGCTTTGGTCTCCTCAATCTGCTTCTTGTAGCTTTCCTTCTTCTTAGCAATCCTGTCTGAAGCTTCTTGCTTTCTGAGCTTTTCCTTCTCAGTGAGTTCAGCAATAGCCTTGTCTTTCTTAGCCTCAGCTTTCTCAAGGTCTTCGTAGGTCTTAGCCTTAGCTACGTTCTTCTTGTAAGCTTCGTTAATTTCATCAAGCTTTGCATTAACCTTCTTGTCAATCTCTGAATGAGCTTTCTTAAGTTCATCAGGAAGGCCATCAATCTTAGCTTGAATCTCAGATACTCGATTCTTAGCATTGTCCTCAATGTTCCTAATTCTATTAAACCTGTCTGAGGATTTCCTAGAGACTTCCTTACGGATAGTCTTTACCTCATTGACAGTCTCAGGTACAGCCTTCTTTTGGTGCTCTTCAATCTCTTTCTTATTAGCTTCGAGCTTAGGTTTGTAAACCTTGTCATAGTAGTATTGGTCAATCCTAGCTTTAACTGCAGGATTGGTTTCGTAGCCCTTAATAAGAGACTCAGCAATCTGATCGGTAAGAGTGTTAACTACATCACCTCTCTGACCCTTAGTACCCTGTATAGCTTCAATTCTATCAGACACCTTAATAGGGTCCGCAACTCTCGGGAAGAAGTCCTGCACACCTCCTTCAGTTGTATAAGGAGCAATCATATCAAGACATTCTTTCTTGAAGGCTTCAAACTCAGCATTACCGTCAAGCTTAGTCTTAGCTCCACCAATAGATCTGTAGAAGCAATCCATGACATCAACATCAGAGTAGCCTTCCTTACGGAGGTTACCTACATGTTCCCTAGCCTGAACCTCAAAGTTAGTGAGCTTGATCTCTGCATCCCTAAGCTTTTCCTGAGCAGTAATACCATCAAAGGTAGTAGCTACGTAACGGCCCTCAGCATCCTTAGTACCAGAGCCTCTATCAATGAAGATCTTCCTAAAGAGATCTACGGATTCTGAGTTCTGCAGTCTCTTTACGACACCCATAACAGAACCTACAGGAAGCCTTGCTTCAAGGTTCTCTCTAAAGGTGTTAATGGTCTTAGCCGCTTCAGTAGAACCCCCAATGCCATTGAAGACTTCTGAAGGTAATTCTTTACCACCAAGCTCATAGTCTCTGATGATGTTGGCACGTCTAGCACTATCACCTACATAAGTACCTGCCTTACCCATACCCTTAAAGGCAAACTCAATACCTGCACCAAACATGCCACCGACAATCATGTCTTCAATAAGGTCATGCTCAGCACCTGAGGTATAGGTTTCCAATTGGTTAGACACAGCACCCAAGACAGCACCCGTGGCAACTCTGCCTGCCATGCCATATGCACCCACTACAGGGACATAAGACAAAGGATCCGAGACACCGCTACCAATAGAGGACATAAAGGATGAGAACATGTCAGCCTGAGCTTCAGCCATCTTGTACTCAAGGTACTCGTTATTGACCTTGACACGTCTCTTAACGTCATCCATACTGCCCGCACCATTGAGGACAGCTTGGTATCTATCGGAGTCATATCCGACCATCTGAAGGATCTCAGCCCTCTGATTAGCATCAGGCTTAAACTGTTCACCAAAGTAGTCCTGAGAGGCTCTACCCATGTTGATGCTATTGATAAACCAGTTATGAGTCAAGCCAGAGAAGAAGCCGACATCAGGGGTTTCCGTTTGATCCGTAGCAGGATCATAGACATCAGACAGGCTAGCCCAACGCTTGCTACGAAAACCCTGACCCAAGAGGGTACTCCTAGAGGTATTCGTTAGAAGTTGACTCTTGACGACATCCCTGTACTGATCGTTAGTGAGATCTTTAACATCAAGAGCTTCAAGAGAACTCTGAACACCTTGATCGTTGGGTTCCTCAGGTTTCTTTACTTCTGCTAGTGGGCTAGCTTCTACTAGTGAACTAGCTTCTGCCTCAGCTATCTGTTCAGGTGTCTTCTGAGGAGGAGCTTTCTTAGCAAACTTATTGTCATCACCTAGATTGCTAATGTAGTTGTAAGTCTCCTTAGGGAGATCCTCATAGCGACCTTCCATGTATGCAATTCTAGCTTTAGTACCACCATTGTACATAGCAAGTGCACCATTGTAGTCACCCTTAGTCATCACCAAGTTATCCTTCATGATCCTAGCAGAGAGATCAAGGTTCACTGAAGGATCTGTAAGGGTATTGGGGTCAATACCATAACGTTTTGCAGTCTTAGGGTTGATCTGCCCAAGACCTACACAATTAGCCTTGGATACTGCATCAGGTCTGAAGCTAGATTCCTGAAAGATCTGCCTACGAAATCTATCAGGATCTAGCCCGTACTTAGTAGCAGACTGCAAAATAAGATCATCAAACTGTGAAGTGAGGTTGTTATTATCTGCCACTTTTATTCCTTACATGTCGTTATATTGTGTGTCACTGCCAAAGGTAAGACCTGTGTACTTCTCCTGAAGCATTTCCTGTCTTTCAACCCTATTGTAGATTTCATCACCAATGCTTTCAACAAGGTTTGAAGCTTCAGCTTGATTCATTGAGAAGATAGAGTTACCTGCACGGTCAGCTACAGTAAGCACGTTACTAGAGTTGTCAAAACTCAATGTAACATTCTTATCGACATCCTCAAGGTATTTACTCGGAATCTCCTTCTTGATTCTAGCAAGAAGTTCTTTATCAGGTACTGTAAGACCACTCCATCCAGTAAAGAATGAAGACGGCACTGAAGTGCCCATAAGGTTCTTAAAGGACTTATTGTACTCAGCCTCGGCCAAAGCTACAGCATTCTCAGCAGTCTCACCCATACTTCTAAAAGCAAATGTTAAGGTAGTCACAAAAGCCTTGCCATTGTAGTCAATATCTTTAGAATCCCCTAACATAGGATCTTGAATAGCCTTAATAGCCTTATCTCTGATCTTGGTGATTTCCTTAGTATTGCCTTCATCCTTAAGCTTCTGAATCTCAGCCTTACCTCTAATGATGTCTTCGATAGGTCTGCCTGAGCCTAACATAATAGTCAAGGCTCTCGCGTCTTCTAATCTCTTATCTGCACTAGAGCCAATGATGCTACTGAAGTTAGAGGGGTCTGCTTTATACACTTCAATCAGGGTATTTACAGAATCCTTAATTTCCTTAGGGAAAGCCTTACTAGTCATAAACTCCTTAGTGGAGTTATTGAGCCAATTAAGTGCGTCGTTAGCCTGATTAGTGAAATATTTTCTAGCAGGATTGTCATTAAACGGAAGGTGAGGGTTCTTAGCAATAGCTAACTGATCCTTAAAGGTGATAGAACCAGTATCCACAAGATACTGATAGGCCGTATCAATATCCTTATTAGTGATACCCACAACATCCTTAGAAACTACAGGTTCACCTCTAGCAACTGCCTGTACATAAGCTCTAGAAGCTGAAGTCTTCAAAAGCTCATCCTGTTGTTTCTTAAGTGCTATTGCGTTCTTCTTAGCATTAGCTATCTGAACCTTTACAGCCGAATCATAAGCCTTTTCGATGTCCTCGACTTCATCAGTAAGAAGACCACCTGACTCTTCAAACTTAGAGTTTCTAAGAGCAAGTAGTTCTGCCGCCTTACCATTGTTGGCCATAACGTTAAGGCCATTCTGGAAATCCAACTTAGCCTGAGCATCAGAAGCATACCTGAAATTAGCATTCTTAATGACAAGATTTTTATAGCCTTCTTCACCTAAGACCTGACCAAAAGTAACCCCATCAAGACCGGGGATTTCCCTATCCTTAAGGTCTCTAATAGTCTGACTTGCATTAGGGTTGGCAGAAAGAATCTCCAAGGTAGAAGACACCTTCTTAAGGGTATCATCAGGCTTCTCGTGAGCACCTGTGGTGAGCGTCTGTTCTGCAAGCTTACCAACAAGAAGGTCTGCAGAGACATTCTTACTAGAGCTCAAAGCGCTAAGTTCAGCGGCACTAGAGATCAAGTCCTGACTTCTCTGATAGGAATCCTCAACAGTCTTCTGTCTCAGCATCATCTTAACACGCTGATTAGGAGAATCTGAGTAAATACCCTTATTGAAGAAGTAGTCATTATCAGCATAACCAAAGGCTTTAGATGCACCTGCAGATTGTTCCTTCATGTACCTGAAGAACTCTGCATCAACCTGCTCAGGGGCCATGCCCTTGAACTCATTGGCATCTACACGAGCCTGAAAGTCCTGAGCAATATTACTGAAGAGAATCTTACCATGCTTCTGCTTAAGGGCGCTCATAGCAAGAGGGTCATCTTGGAATGGGACTTTACCCTCAGTCATCTGTTGCTTGTACTCTTCAAGGGAGTGAGTCTGAAGGTACTCATCAGCAACACTTTCAGCTAATTCCTTACGTGCCTCATAGACACCCTGAATACCCTTAAAGGCCGCCCCAACAGCACCAAACCAGTCATCAGCTTCTTCAATAGTCTTCTGAGGTTTGATCGTAGGAGCAGTAGCTTTGGATTCCCCTAGCTTTGTCAAAGCAGAATTAAAGTACCTCCACTGACCCCACTGATTTGCAATAGATGAATTCCCATCTGAATTTTTATATGCCATTAGTAATAGTATCCTCTACGTCGTTGAGTAGCCTGCTGTACCATGTTACCATAGTTTGCAACCTGATTGAAGAACTTATTGTACTTGTCATAGGAATCCCAGTTAGCAATGACTCTATCCATGAAGCCCATCTTAGAGCCTGCAGAAGCCGCGTTAGTAGCAACAGAACCTGTGGAGGCATTAGAGGTAATAGCGGCAACACCACCTGCACCTCCTGTAGCTTCAAGTGCAGAGACACCGCCTGCGACATTGGCTCCAGTAACCGTAGGAGCGGCACTACTGATAGCGTCAACACCTACTTCAGCCGCTAGCATACCACCCGTTTTACCACCCGCAGTGCCGCCAATAGCACCACCGACAGCACTAGCCGCACCTGCCGTAGCGGCACCTAAAGCGGCACCCATAGCAACACCGTTAACAAACTGGCCGAATGCCTGTGTGCCATGGATATAGGATGCACTAAGCTGATCCTTAGCTTGTTCAACTTCAGCCTTAGTAGAAATGTACAGAGCTTCTTTCTGTCCCCTGATGTTCCACACATCATTGAGATAAGCTTCCTTATAGGCAGTCTCCTGTCTAGCTGATTGACCTCTAACAGTCTGCATGATCTTTTCTGAAGATCTGCCTTCGGTACCAGTCTCAGCTAATGCGGCTTCAAGCTGTGAGTTATTCTGATATGAATTAAGGGATATCGTAAACAAGTCCACAAGAGCTGAGTCATATCTAGATCTCTCTTTTCTATCAAGAGCCGCTTGATTATAGTTGTAGTTCCTCTGCAGATACTCCATCTGCTTTAGGAACGCTTTGGTCTTTTGCTTGTTTTGTTTTGAGATACTCTTAATTGATGAACCACCACCGATGATACCACCAATAACAGCACCTGCAACTACACCACTCATTCTTTTAGTAATTCCTCTCTGTTAGTTGTTAAGAGAATCCACTCATCAGTGAACTCCTTCTCAGCTTCCTTGACATCCTTAGAGTCAGTCCTAAAACACATCGTGATGTAAGTATCTTTGATAGCCCTAAATGCCTGTCTGCGTCCTGCCTCAGCTTTGATAACGCTATACCCCTCAAGTCTCCCTACAGTGTTACCTAAGGTCACATAGCAATCACCACTAACAATGACAGTTGTGGGGATCTTAATCAAAGCTCCAATTATAGCTACGTCCTTAGGTACTTTACAAGTCCTATAGTAAACACCTTCATGAATGAATTGTTCAATTGGAATATCTACTTCATCACAATGTTCAATGGCATACTTAGCCATTTCACAAAGGATGTTATTCTGTTCTGGAGTGAGGGGTAGTAACGTCATACTGCTGAGTTCCTTCTAATGTAAAGTCCTTCCCAACCACCTGAAATAATGTTAAGAGGTTGAGGAGCATTCGAGGATACACTAATGGCAACATCATTGTTATCATCTTGTACAGGGAACTTAAACTTACCCGTGTACAAGTTATTAGCACCGAGCTTAGTTCGGGATTCACCTAGGTTTCTACCTGTGAATGTATACTTGAAATGCTTGTTCTTGATTTCGTTGTTAACATGACAATCAAAGACACCAGACTTAGAGTAGTTAAACCAGTAATACCTAAGCTGTAGTCTTCCTTCGTCTTCTGAAACAACACCACCATTAGCTGTGGATTTCTTAATGTTCTGCTTAGACAAAACAGTATAGAAGTAATAGGAAGTGCCTATGAAGACACTCTGACCCCTATGGTCACCATAGAGCCTGAGCTTACCTTCAGCTTCATCCCAATCACCAAACTCCCATACAGAACCGTCCTTAGCAACTACATAGTACGAATACTCACCAGTATTCTTGGAAACATATCCATAGACATCCTTAAGTGAGAACTCAGTGTAATCCTCAAAGTCGCTATACTTAGCGTCCTCAGGGATCTTGTATTCAACCTTTCTATCCATGAAGAGTCTTACAGGCTCCTCAGGGAAGTCAAGGGTGTTGCCAGTCAGCTGTGCCTTATCAAGGAACAGTCCATTAGGAGAGTTAATAAGGAAGTAAATAGTTGAGCCTACAAACTCTGCTAGGACTACCTCAGTACCCTTGTACCCAAAGACCCACTTAAACCAAGACTGCTGTTCACTTACACCATTCTGCAAGATAAACTTATAACAGAACACAGTGTTAGGATTGTTAGTATTCACCAACGTAACAACATTCTCAGTTGTATTCCCTGACAACCTAGTGACACCCCTAGGGATGTACGTAGGAATATGTGCAGAGACATCCTCAGCATCCTTAAGGTCAGCTACGTCCTGCAATGAATAGTATCTCATGAGAGAGCTATAGTTAACTCTGTCATTGACAAAGAAGATACTCGGTCCGACACTGATAGGCTGAACCTCAGGATTGTAGTCAAAGTTAGTGATTTGGTCACACTTAACACTCTTAGGAGCCATGACACCATCACTAGACAAGACAAACTGCCCTTCTCTAGAGAACAGCATAAGCTCTCTGGCAAAGGGGACTGCATGTGTAAGCGTAGCTACTTTGTTAGAAGACACTGAAACGTCAATAGGATCAGTATCGGCAATAGCGGCTGAAGACTTAAACCAGAAATTAAAGAAGTCGTTAGTTGAGCTAAGAATGATAGACTCATCCGCAATTACGCCTAGTCTGTTTCTATAAAAGAAAATATCATTAATACGCCGACCAATAAAAGACGGATCAGGATTAGTGTCTTCATTACCAGAACCTCGGTCTACCCAAGGCAACTTCTTAAGTTTAAAGCTACCGTCAGACTCTCTGACAATAGCATGAGGCATGTTCTTAGGTTCAATCTTATAGGGGATTCTGGGTGCAATAGTTTCCTTCCAAACCTTATGAAGGTCATCCCACTTAACGTAGAAGTCATCATCCTCTGATTTCTTTTCACCAGAGATCTGCATAATGTAATCTTCAGGGGCAAGCGGAGGGAGCTTATTCACAGCCGTAACCTTACCCATGTAGGCAATGGCATTCTGATTACCAAAGCCATCCTTAACGAGTACCTTAGGAGGTGTCCTTCCAGATTTAGCTTGAATGGTAATAATGGAGTCACCAACAAGGCCAATCTTATAATTGCCAACACTAGCAGGTGACCTAGAATACCCCATAGAAGCTCTACCGCCCATCTGATTTAGGAGAGCATCATAATTTCCTTCTACGTCAGGGTTCTTACCATCAGGACTCTTACCTGTAGACATTAGCGAATAAAGAGCTCTTGCAATGAATGCCGTTGTAGTCTGAACTGCCTGTTTAGCTTCGCCACCATCAGGGGTAATCACACCACAAATATACACCCCTTCAATATAGATAGCGTAGGTCTTAGCATACTGTGCATTCTTAATGTACACAAGAGCAGTGTCTGATGCACCCGAAGGGGAAGTTCCACCTACAGCATCTACAACCTTCTCAGTATTCAAGACAAAGGTATAGTCAGCTACAGTAACAGCCTTAAGGGATTCCTTCGGGTTGTCTGCAATGATATATTGTCTATCCTCATCAGTTTCAAAAGAGCAAGATCTAGCGTTACCGTTAAGGTCAAACACTTGAAACTCACCACTGCCTAACTGAAGGATGTACTGCTCTGTTTCATCTCTATTGATAATGTGATACTTCTTCTTACTAGTATCTACTTTGTCCGAGATACGCTTAACGTGGATCGTAGGGGGTCTCTTTTGGAGACCTTCAACCTCATTAGGGAAACCGTTGATAAGCTCAGTAACCTGATCAGGGAATCTGATAATGTCAGGCTGTTGAGAGACACCACCCTTGAATGAGGGCACACTTTGAGAAACCAAAGGCATACCTTAGCTCCTCTGAATCTGTTGAGAGATAAACGAGTCACCACTGAAGATGTTGTATTCACCAGACATAAGATCATAGTCTACGATGTCTGCATAAGCAGTAGCTTCTTCATACTGAAGTGACGCATCAATATCAGCACTAGTCAAGTACTTTACCTGAAAGGTTCTTGCGGCTTTCACCGTAATGTACTTACGGAAGACAACAGGAAGCTCTTCGAATGGAAGCTTCTTAACAAGTTCTGTAACAGTAAGACCTTCAGGGAACTCATTGGTATCCGTCTCAAGGTCGAAAAAATAGCCCGATCTGTTAACTAGCTTGTAGCCTGAAGAAAACACCCTGATATAATCATGGGCAAAAGGCACAAGCCCAGTATCAGAATCGGGCGTAAGATAAATGTTATTAAGAGTATTGAAGCGATAACCCCTAGATTGAACTTCGGTGCTAACTGCACTAAGGATGCGTTTAGCATTCAATACATCCACATTAAGGTCGTCCTCAAGTGAGTTAACAGGACTTGAGCCTACGGACGACAGGATTTCATTCACAGCATCAAGTTCATTACTAGGTGTAATAATCATTACTCTTCCTTATTGTTATTGTTTTTAGGCTTTCTAGCAGGTCTCTTAGCGGGGGTAGCCTTCTCTTTGTCAACAGAGACATCGACAGGGAGACCAAGAGACTTGGCCTCCTCAAGAGAGAGGGTACTACCCCACTTGCTTAACTGACAGAAAAACGTATTGCTATAAGCCTCGTGGATTCTGTCAAGAGTCATTATTAGACCTGAGCAGTCTGAACAAAGACACCAACGGCTTCAGGACGAAGACCACCGTGACCCATCGCCATCTTGGCAATGATCTGGTCAGCCTGATATTCAGCACGGCGGGCACGTTCCATAGCAAGATCCTTCAGCTTAACCGTACCAACAGCAGAGCGATGGAAGACAATACCCTGAAGGTTAGCGGTAGTAAGCTTCGTATTGAGCGTATGCTTACCATCAACACCATCGTTGAGGAGGTGCGGAACTTCAATCACTTCGAAACCGCAAATCGTCTGAAGCTTACCAGAGTTCGGATCGAAGAGAGCCTGATAGTTAGCTGAGTCAGGCATAAGAGCCTTAATAAGAGCAGAGTAACCTTCAGGCGTCAGGAGGCAGTAACGGTCACCCATCGGAACATAGTTCTTCGTAAAGGCGGCACGAGCGGCAAGGAGACCTTCAATGATCTTGTTGCCATAATCAGCGGACTGAGAAAGGTCAAGACCCGTTGCAAACTCGAAAGCCTTGCCCGTACCCTTAACCTTTTCGGCACCAGTACCATTATCAGGAATATTTTCCGGAACAGTGGCACCCCTAGCGGCCAAGTTAGCAAGTTCATTAATAATAGCACAGTCAGCAGACTGAGCGAGGGCTTCACCAAGCTGACGTGAGTATTCAACTCGAACGTCATAGTGGTTCATAGCATCATCAATATCAGTGATGAGGCAGTCAGCAGTAAGAAGACCATCAATAGCGATGACCTTTTCAGAGTGTTCAAACTTCTTACGCTGATCGTCAAGAGAGTTACCCGGAGCAAGATACTTAGCACGGGTACGGCCCATAACAGCGAACGAAGCAGACTTACCGTGGTCAATCGTTCGAACCTGATGACGAGACATCATCACCGTATTACGAGCAAAGGCAGTCAGGACTTCACCTGAAAAGACCTTCATAAAGAGAGCATCACGATCACCTGCAGAGGGCTTCTGACCAGGATTAGAGATACCAGAATCGTCAAGAGTGGCCATTGTTTATAGTTTCCTATTAAAATTGTTGTTAAATAAAATTAAAAATTAGTTGCCCACATCTGCTGTTCAACCATACGGGTATACCCTGCATCACGGCCATAACGAGGATCAGACATAGCCTTAATCATGTCAGCCTTGCTAGTGTAACCCTTAGGTGAACCCTTAGGAGCTGATGCACCACCATGAATAGACTTCTTGGCGGTACCCATCTTGGCAACCATCTTAGCCTTCATACCTTCAAGCATAAGAGTGATTGCATTGATGTTGTTGTTGTCGATGGCTCGATTAAATGCGTCAATAGACTTCTTAGTAAGGTTCTGAGAAGCCCAATTGACAATGCTACGGTATTCCTTTTCACCACCAACAGACTCATAAATAGCCTTGGTGAAACGCTCCTCCATAGCAACACGACCTTCAATAAAGGCTTCAATAACTTCAGGCGGATAGCCTGCCTTATTGAGGGCTTCAATAGTCTCTTCGGAAAGAGAACCCTTGGTCTCATATTCCTTGACTGCACTATTGAAGTCGACACCCTTACCCTTAAGGTCTTCCTTAATCGAAGAAATTGCCTTACTGTGCTTGTCTACTTCTTCCTGAAGGTCTTTCTCACCTTCTTCCTTATTATCTGCAGTAGACTCATCACCTTCTTCGGAATTGCCTTCGGTATTAGTGGAAGGTTCTTCCCCCTCAGTTTCGACAGGGGGAACACCTTCATTGTCATCATACTGAATCTGGTCAGTGCTAGATTCCATGATTTCAATGCCATTAGCCTCAGCTTCCTGCTGAAGAGACGGCGTATCATAAACTTGAGAATTGTCTTCCATTATTTATTATTCCATTTGTGATTTTGCTTCCTCAGTAGCAATCTGGGCAGAAGCGTCAATACCCTGCTGTTGTGCATACTGTTCCATAGCGGCCTGCTGTTCTGCCTGAAGTTCTTCAGGGGTCTTCACAAGACCAGTAGCGTCAATGTGAGCCGCCGCAAAGATACGTGTAGCCAAGTTACCTACGTTAAGAGCCTGAAGGAATTCAGGGAACTGTTGCATAATCTGCAATGCCTGAGCAAGATTGTTAAGATCCTGACCTCTACCAAGAGCGTCAACACCCGTAATAATCGTAGGTTCAATCTCAGCAATACTCTCATCAAGCACAGGGAGCAAACCCTGAGACTGCATCTGATTAAAGACACAGCCAACAAGAGGATACTGGAGTTCCTGAGACAAGAGGGAATAGACACCGCCCAAGGTGTCTTCAAGCTCACCTGCAACGTATCTAATCTCTTCTGCTGTAACTCTGTCTCTACCTGCCGCACCACTCTGAACTGCAGAGTTCAAAAGGAATGCGTAAGACAAGCGAGATTCAATCTGCTGTGCCGTAGTCAACACAGTAGACATGTCCATGCTCTTATTCAATTGCATGGGAACAATGTCTTCCTGTCTTCCTCTTACGAATGCACCATTCTCAGCCTTAGCCAAGGCTCTAATGTTCGTCTGACAAGCAGGAGAAACCAAATAGAGAACCTTGGATGCAACCATAGACATCTCTACAATTGCCTTAGAGAGGTTCTCAAGAGAGATCAAGTCACCCAAATAGTCCTCAACGAAGGATCGCCCATAATGTTCACCATCCTTCTTAGTGAATCGCAAAGGAATCCAAGGGGTCTTACCTGCAGGGTACTGCTGTTCAGAACCTGCAATGACCTCACCTGCGATTTCCTGATAGGTTTCCCAATGATAACCTTCACCTTCAGCAACCCTGTAGATATGCGTATAAATATCCACCTTCTCATTGAGAGACTGGTCACCAGTTTCAGGGAGTAAGGATTGAATGTTATCAGGGAGTGACCCTCTAGCTACAGTATCCTTAGCGATAATCTGAAGGACATTGCCAATAGCATCTCGCTGTACCACATACTCTCTAAGGCTGTAGCATCTCATACCACCCTCAGCAGGAGGAAGGAACAAGAGAGCATTACCTGCAAGGATCAACTGCTTGATTGCTTCAAAGAGAGTAGGCCTGAGAGACTGAGACTCCATATACTTAATCATCTGCTGTTCCATAAGTGAAAGACCATATTCAATATTGTCTTTCATCTGGGTATCTCCAGATTCATTCAGCATGATGGTTGATTCAGAGTCAAGCCCAAGTCTGAAGAAGGGCTGATTCGGAGGAAGAAGAGCTAAGAGAAGCTTAGAAGCAAGATTGTTAAGACCTCTAGCACCTACAGAGTTATATGGGGTAGTGTAGTTCGTACCACCATCATCAGATTCCTTAGGGAAAAGCATAGGAATCGTGTAGGTCGCACACTTCTCTGCTCTCTGAGTATACGGGTCTCGGTCGGTAGTCAGTTTGTCATAGGTAACCTTAGCACCCTCAAGAGGGATGTTACCTGCAGCATGTTCAGTATTAGTTGCCATTCCAACCTTCCATTACCAATCCCAACCTTCGTTAGACAATGTTACGACCTGCACCAGTAGAAGGCGTATCATCCTTGGTAATCTTCAAGGCTTTCTTACCCTTACGATACTTAACCTTGGTAGTTTCTTCCTCCTGCTCGGCTTCACCTTCCTGATTGGTCAATTCAAGTTCAGGAGCAGGAGTAGGTGCCTCAACAGCACCACCGCCAGAGCCACCATGGTAAGCACCAAAGGTAGCCACCTTAGCAACCTTCTTAAAGGCTTTCTTGATTGAGAATCCCATTTAAATTTCCTTATAAAATGTTTTGTATGAAGAATAACCTAGGTGTTTCTCATAGGTATTCTCCAACATCTTTCTATTAGGGAGATTCGCATTAGAGAACATTACCAGTTTAAAGCCTTTATCCTTTGCAGTCTTTTCTAAGACATACACCAAGGCTCTAGCTAAACCAACACCTCGCTTAAAAGCTACAGTGCATTCTTCGTTAATAACTTGGATACTCGTAGGTGCATACCAAGGACTCCCCCAAGACACTAGGGATGCGCCCACGAGTTCCATATCCTTATCATAACAACTAAGTACACAATAACCGCTATTATCTTCTGAAAAGACAATCTGCTTTAGAAAATCATAGGCAATATCTTTATTAGAATACTTAGAGACAAACGGAAGGGAATTAGGATTGTATTTAATCAGCTCAATTCCCTTATCAAAAATATAATCTAAGATCTTGATGTCTTCTTTACCTTTTAAGACACAAATCTTATAGACCTTACTAGAGGGGATTAGTCCCTCGTGCAGAACCAACATAGTCAATCCTTAAGGCTTTCTTTCCCTTATTCTTTTTGCGTTCTTCAGATTCCTCAGCCCCAAGCTCAGGTGCCTCAGGCTCAAGAACAGGGTTCTCAATAGCAGGAGCATTGACCTTAATGTCAGGAGTCTTAGGCTTCTTAAAAAGAGCCCCCATAGTTAGCTATCTCCATTAATTAGTTTGTTTATTATAATGATCTTCAAGATAAGAGATAACCTGTTGGATACCCATAAGGAGATTACGGTCATCAGAGTACCAAATCATCTTACGGATATCGAAGTCCTTCTGGATTCTCTCAAGGAGCTCCTTAGGGATGTACGGGAAATCTTCATCAATATCAACCACGTTATTGTTATCAAGTTCCATAGTGTATGTGTTCCTTAGTCTACTAGGGGATACTAATTAAAATTTGCCTTGTTGTATTAGGAGTACATTTTGGGGTTGTACAGAGGAGGGATCTCACCTACAGTGAACCTAAGGAAGTCTTCCTTACGGAGAATCCTAGCCATCGTACACTGCAGAATAGCATCGTCTTCAGTAAGCCCCTGCTTCTCGTAAGCATTGACCACAGCATCCCAATAGGACTCTACTGGAGTAGCATCAAGTAGCCTCTTAGCCTTTACAGGGCCATACGTAGGACATCCCTTATAGCCATCCGTAGTGTCACCAATGAGAGTCTGATACATGAGCCAATACTTTGATTCATCTTCAGTAATGTCTTTAAATTCACCCCTACCAAAATCAAAGAATTTAGATGGAATAGTCTTAAAATCCTTATCCATAGACACAATAATAGCGTCATTATAGGTAGTGGCATAAATACCAATTACATCATCAGCCTCAAGATATTTAATAGGTTTAATTACGATATATTCAGGGTTGTTATAAACCCATTCAATCAAGGCTTTATAACAGGTGGGCTTTCGGGAATTCCTTCGATTACTCTTATATTCAGGAAGATAATGCTTTCTAAAATTATCCTCATCAGAGAAGAAGAACATCATATCTGAAATAGAATAATCTTCAAGAGTGGTTTCCTTTAGGGCAAACAAAATGTTATCCAAAAGATTCCTAAACTGCTCAACGGCATCCTCAAGGTAAGCATGGCAAGTCCAAAGACCATCACCCCAGTCGATGTCCTTTTGGACACTAGAGGATGCCTTATAGGCAAGGATATCACCGTCAATCAATAGCTTGGCCATAGTAGATATCCTTATGGTAGTTATAGAGCTCAAGACCTTCAGTAGTCAGGTGCCACTTGTTGGTAGGCTTACCAAAGAAGAAGCACGTAATGTGACCACGGGATGCCGCCTCAGCTACAAGCTTAGCTTTGTATCGACAGAAATCAGACTGAAGCTTAGGGGTATGAGCGTCAATATACCCAAGGAACATAAGATACTTGTGCATTATTCGTAGTCCTCCTCATAGTCACCCCAGTCGTAACCAGTCTCAAGCTCAATGTTGACATCCTTAAGTGCTTCAATAATAGCCTCTTCAGTAGTCGTGTCATAGAGCTCACGGACTCCATTAGGAGTCTCCAGGCGGGCATTAAGGTAATTCCCGTCCTCATCTCGTTCGTACCAGAAAATGATTTTGATCTTCTTATTAGTGGCAGTCATACCAATTATCTCCAATTTTACCTTCAGTATCCAACTGACAATTAAACTTAAAGAACTCCTGAGTCTGTCTCATAGACTCCTGAGCAATTCGTACACAGTCTTCTGCAATCTCTTTGGTTCTACAGGCAACCTGTACTTCATCATGTACCCAAGCCATCATGGCAAAATCTCCGTCCCAACCATGCTTGTAGCCTGCTTTACGCATATTCTCCTCAACAAGGCACACCCACTTCTTACAAATTAGGGCACCTGCAGACTGCAGGATAGTGTTCAGAGCCGAGTGAGGGCTTCGCACATAAACAAGGCGGCGATCAAGCCCAAGAATATGATGAGAAATATTAAGAGTAGGACAATCAGGGTGGACACGCTTCTTCCATTTTACTTTTTGAGTATTACCAATCCATTCGGAAGACTCAACAAGAGCCTTTTCGATGGAGCTACAGAGCTTCTTGTATGCAGGGACAGCCTTAAAGAATCTTTCCTTAAGAGCCTTACCATCCTTAGCAGTTCCATTAATGACAGCCCCAAGCTTACCGTCACCACCACCATAGAGCATGCAGTAGATCATGGTCTTCGCTTGGTCTCTCGTAGGAAGCCCTGCCATCTTCTGATTATGGGTGTGAATGTCACCCTCAAGGATTTCCTTTATATAAGCCCCGTTGTCAAAAGGATACAGAAAAGACCCAAAACAACGAAGTTCGAGACCAGAAGCGTCGATACCTGCCTCAAACCAGCCTTTAGGTACTGTGAACAGAGACCTACACTCCTTACCATATGGAGACCTTCCTGCAGGTACCTGTGCAACATTAGGATATGAATGTGTTGCACGACCAGTAACAGCACCATTAGGATTAACAGAGCCATGAATGCGGTAGTATCCATCTTCATCTTCCTTCATAAGCTTAAGCCAAGCATTGTCACCCTCAGCAAGCTGTGCAATACGCTTGTTAATCAGCAGGTACTCAAGGATCTTAGGTGTCAATGAGATACCCATAGCAGACTGCAGGGTGTCTTCATCAACCTTAGGGGCACCCGTAGGTGTAACCTCAGTAGGCTCCCAACCTCTTTCCATAAGCACCTTAGCGATATGACTACGGGAATTAGGGTTAAAGGTAACCTCCTCATACTGAGGATAAGGAACACCTGCCTTAATGCCCCTCTTAGCATTATCTCGCTTGTAGATCTTGTCTCCCTTGTAGACAGTCCAAGAGCCTACCTCAGAGACAAGGCTATCATAGATCTCCTGTCTCTTTGCAGAGAGTTCAGAATAGAGCTTTACTGCCGCATCTTTATCAAAAACAAACCCATTACGCTCCTGCTTAGCCATGACCCAAGCAATGTCATGCTCAAGCTGAATAGCCTTCAAAGGGTAACCCTTAGCCATCAGCTTATTGAAGAGCTTAAGGGTAACCACAACGTCCTGCTTGTTGTACTCATACATCTCAGGAGTGAACTTGTCCCATGCGTCCTCTTGTTCACCGTAGGTGCCCTTCAGTTCACCCATACGGTAACCATAAGCCTTCAAGCTGTGGGAACCATAGAGAGCCTTAGGGAGCCTACCAGAACGCATAAGACCGACGTCAGTGTCCTTGATATTCGAGTAGATCAAACGAGCAAGTACAAGAGTGTCAATACAGACATCTCGAACATCAAATGCAAATCTCTCCCCCTTGAGCTTCTTAAGAGCAGGGATGTCGAATTTGCAGATATTGTGACCAACGATGCTGTACCCACTAGTACCATACTTATTCAGAGCATCAAAGAACTCATCAAGATCAGTGTAGCCAGTGTACAAGTCAGTATAGGAGTCGTACAACCAACCACACCAAAACCTCTTGGTCGTATCAAGCAACCCATCAGTTTCAATATCGAATACAATATATTTGTCTTTAATTGTCAGCATTTTCTATTCCTTAAATAGCCTTGCTTATTTCTTAAATAGCTGTGCTAAAACTCAGATTCTTCATCAAAGGGACACTCAGGGTCTGCCTCATAGTCAGAGAGCCTACCAGTATCTTGGTCGTAGTAAAGGTATCCGCTAATACCAGTGTCACCACTAAAGCGATTCTTAAGGACTCTCAGAGTCAACACATTAGGATTGTCACCCTGTTGGTTCCTCTCAAGGCCGATCACCATATCAGAGAGCTGTGCAATAGCCCCAGACCCTCTAAGTTGACTAAGAGACACCTGTGCACCCTCTTCGTGCCCCTTCTTTTCAGGACGCTTAAGATGAGACACTACAAACATGGTAGCTCCAGTCTCTTCCACAAGGGAACGAAGGTTAGTCATTAGCTTGTCAATGGCCTTACGTTCACCACCATCCTCATCAGTGTCCATACCAGAGACCACAATGGAGATATGGTCAAGGAAGATACGCTTACAACCAAGGGACACAATCATATACCTGAGCTTACCAAGCAGATTGCTTGAATCAAGAGACCCAAAGTGGTCGTACAGGAAGAAGTTCCCGTTTCCAATAGTCTCCGCAAAAGCTCGGCTTCGTTCATCTTCATCTGTACCCTCAGGGTCGAGTATGAGTCGCTTGTTAAGATGAATCGACATGAGTTCCATCCCAGTTTTGCGAGTAGATTCTTCAAGAGCAACAATTCCGCATAGTTCTCCCCTGTGAACACCAAAGTAGTACTCGAGTTCTCTGAGGATTGTGGATTTACCCATCCCACTACCACTTGTGAAGACATACAATTCGCCATGTCTAGCTCCTTTAGTTTTCTCTTGAAGCGCCTTCCAAGGGTACTCTACGGAATCCTTAAGGTCATCAATGTCTGTTACACACTTCTCATACAAGTCCGTACCTGCAACAATCCCATCAGGCCTGTAAGGCTTGGCATTCCAGATAGCCTGAATAACATCACTGCCTTTTCCTTCAAGTAGGCACTCATTGGGATCCTTCAAAGGAAGGTTAGCAATGAACGCCTTACCTGCAGGCAACACCTTAGCGCACTCTTCACAAGCCCTACGACCAGGTTCATCCATGTCAAACATGAGAACCACTTCTTCAAACTTGTCAAGATACTCAAGGTTATTTTCAATAGCCTTCTTAGCCGCTTGAGCCCCATTAGGGATACTCACAACAGGCCACTTGTTAGACTGAAGCTGACTCACAGTAAGACAGTCAATCTCGCCCTCAGTGATCACAATCTTCTTACCAGAAGACCACAACTGAGAACCAAAGAGTCGATTAGAGATCTTACCAAGTACTGCAAAAGTCTTATCAGGAAACCTAAGTTTCTGACCTACGATGTTCCCGCTGTCATCATAGTAGTTGGCTACTTGACAGGGAGTTCCCTTGTAGTCACCCACCATATATTTGAACTTGGAACAAGTGTCTTGATTGATCTTCCTTGCAGAAAGATAAGACACATCAAGATCATCAAGAGGAATACATTCCTTACACATAGCACTCTCCTTTTTATGGATTACTTCCCCATCAGCTCTAAAATACGAATTACAAGAATAACAATAACGATGGCCATCACTAAAGACACCACAGGCGTCAGAGGAGCCACACTTAGGACAAGATTCATGATAAAGAAATGTACTCTCTTGATAAACTTTCATTTTTACAACAGGTAGTTTTCTACGAGATACCGAAGGCTCTTCCAACCGTTCAGGTTAGCATACTTGCGGTAATCAGGATCTTGAATGCAAGCATGCTCCATAGGAGACAAATGCCTGCCATCATAGAGGCGATCGTACAGCTTCATATCCTTCTCAAGGTCAGGATTAGAACCATCATGATTATTATAGCTCACTCGGGCACATCGTGCGGCAGAGATCTTCATAAGCTGACGGTAGTTATCCTTACCAATCTTCTTAATATCCTCATCAGTGATGTACGGAAGGGACACGATAGTATGCACCTTATCTGCACCCATGCGAGCAAAGATATCAGGGCAGTCCTTACGAGGAATGCTAACCTCAAGAACACCTACTTCCTTGTTACGGTAACGATCCATCTCATCATAGATGACTCTTGCAAGCTGTCGGATTTCAGGCTGTGCATCAGGTGCAAGCCTAAGGGCAAAGAAGTTGTACCACTCAGTGGCAGTAACGATCACCTTAATGAACTGGAAGGGTTCAAGAATGCGATTGACGTGTTGCTTATGGATACCCATGCGTTCCATCATCTCAGCAGTCTTGCAGGCATTCTCTGCGGCTTCGCCCCAAAGAGCATAGAATTCAGTAGCAGTGACTACATCGGCCTCTGTCTCACCCACCATGCCCTTCTGATTCATGAAAACCTTAGGAGGAATCACAGGATTATTTCGCACCTGTTCAATCATACGCTTCACAGGGATAGCACGAGAGCTACTAGCATTACGTGAGAAGACACGATGCGTCATAAACTCACTATGGATATATCTAGGGTAAGTCAACTCGAAAGTCCACAGGTTTTCATAATGGACAAGACACTTAGCAGTACAAACATTCATTCTTCATCGTCCTCATCGTCGTCATCTTCCTCGTCTTCTTCATCAAGGGACTCAAGATATTCCTGATACTCGTCTTCCCAACGAGCTTCCCAATCAGATTCCATTCGATCAAGTTCCTTCTGAGTCTGCATAATTGCCTCTCTTTAAAAAAATAAATGGTACCCTAGGAGGGAATCGAACCCTCACGAGCCTTGCTTCTCCACTGATTCTAATTCAGTTGCGTATACCATTTCGCCACTAGGGTATTTTTCTGTGGGGTAACCGTTGCCCCATCGGATCTAATTTGGCCTCTCCTACAGGATTCGAACCTGTGACCCACAACTTAGAAGGCTGTTGCTCTATCCAACTGAGCTAAGGAGAGGTAGCTTAATTAGGCTTAGTATCTTTAATAGATTCTTTATAGAACTCTATATCATTTGTTAAGTATTGTTCAAAGACTTCAGCTCCTAAATAGGTATAGAGAGCTTTCTCTTTCTCTAAAGAAGCTTTATAGAGATTCTCTATAGGACATTCAGTATCTTCATCTTCATCTGTCACTAACAAATGATCTTGTAAATTAAGTTCAGTTTTAATGTTAGATATGATTTCTTGAAGATGAGGATTGAGAGTAATAAATTCAACCATATCTTTTAATCTATTGGTGCTCCCGATGGGAATCGAACCCATATGGCTATTGCCGGCAGATTTTAAGTCTGCTACGTCTACCTATTTCGTCACAGGAGCTTAATTTGGCGGAAGTAGTAGGATTCGAACCTACGGATCATTTCTGACCACTGGTTTTCAAGACCAGAGCATTAAACCTCTCTGCCATACTTCCAGGTAACTGAACTGTCTAGGGAGTCATGACTTGTAGGCGTTACATGGACGCCTCGTTGTCAAGTTTTTCGTTGGGCAGTTGTGAGATAAACAATGCTCGTCAATTAAAGCCATGTACTTCAATCCGCTATTACAATTACTCACCAACGCAACTGTCCATAAACGCATGTTCAACGTTACGGATTTGACCTGCCATTAGACCCTTCGTAGCTAACGGACTCCATCATCTACATCCTTTGAAACTAGACAGCTCAGTTAAAAATATTCTCCCTTAGGCTACCTCTTTACGACAAACTTAAGGAGAGTTTTGTTCTTTGTGAATATTGATTATTGCTTCAAGTCGTCTATTGGTGTCTCTGAGTACTTTGACACCTTCTCCATGTAGCTCTGCACCTTCTGACAATAGTTGTCTACATTGGACGACTGACTCTGCAGTAACTCTGTCGGTATGCTGCATGATGGCTTTGTTTCCACTGTTGATGTTGTACTGCAACCTGCTAATCCGCTTATCAAGAGCAGATTGCACAGCATCAGTGGTAGCCATGTCTTTAAGAAGTAAGTTAATCGTTGCATCTTTTCCTTTGGTTATCTCATCAAGCTTTGCAATGTACTCTTGTTGGGTTGATGCTAGGATCTCCCTATGCTTGTTCTCTTCATAGGAAGATCCTAGGTACAAACCAACAAAGAACGCAACACCAATGATAACGGCTTTAACGTATCTAAACATGTCGCTTCTCTCTACTAGCGCACACTAATAGCCTACATAGACGAGATCGCCCTCTTGTACGTCATCAATGCAACCATTGTATTCCTCAAAGTCTGCCTTAGAAAGGCCTGCCTTCTCTAGAAAGGTTTCTTTCTTAGAAAATTTAAGGAACTTAGCACCCTTACCGTACCATGACTTAACATCAAAACAGGGACAGTCCTTATGGACTCCATCAAAATCTCGATGACCACATACAGTGACCTCATCGTTATATACCCCTCTCAGGTAATCAATAAGAACTCTAAGGGAATCCTTCTGCTCCTTAGTGAAATTGTCAGCGGACTTACCGTTACGATCAATGCCACCGATCAGGCAGATACCTACGGAATCGCTATTGTGCCCTTTGACATGTGAACCAACGGCATTCAGGGATCTACCCTCCTGAATAGTGCCATCGGTCTTAATGACAAAGTGATAGCCAATACCAAGCCATCCTTGCTGTCGGTGCATCTGATCAATCGTCTTCCAATCATAGGAATCTTTGGGTTGTGTAGCAGAGCAGTGAACAACAATGAATTTGGTTTCAGGTCTTGACTTGTAATTAATGAAACTCTTGTGAGTCTCAATGTAAGGTTTCTTATAGTTAACGGTCATTTTTACTCTTCTTCTTATCAAACAAGACACCCCTAGGGATTTTCTTTACTGGCTCATTAAGCCATTCCTCAGGGATCTTTTTGTCTGCATAGGGGATCTCATTCTTGTCACAGAATGATGCGTAGGTAGTCTTAGATCCCTTGTAGATAGGAGTAGCTGACCTACTAAAGACAAAACGAATGTCTAGGTTAGGATGTTGCTCTTTAATGAGCAGGTGTTTCTTTCTGTCCTCTGCGTCCCATACTCCCTTGGTCTCTACAATGATGCCATTAGGAAGTACGAAATCAGGGGTGTACTTGTGTTTTCTTTCGGGTACTACATATTCAAGATAATATTGCTCGTATTTAGGTTCAATTGAAAAGGTCTTGAGAAGATCACTGTTGACCTCCTCAAGACCTGACCTGTAAGTACCCGTATTATGTCGCCTCTTGTAACTGTAGGCGGCCTTGCGGGTTGTCATGTTGGTTATTCTTCCTTAGTCTCTGCAGGGATAAACATGAGACGTACAAAGGCTTTAAGGGGGAACTCCTGACCATGAGAGCAAAAGACATAGTCGTCATCGTTTCTGTCAAGATACCCAACACGGTAAGCACGATGACTGCCCGTAAAGTTATCCTTGTATTCCATGTTGTCTGCACTTTCTTCACAAACCATAACATCATAGGTGTACTCAAGGGCGTCCTCAATATCGTACTCCCCGTTGATGATGTCTTCGACATCGTACCAGACACCCGTAGTGATCTTCTTGAGTTCCTTGGGGAACTCTTCTTCTTCTTCAAGATCATCACTATAGACTTGGAACTTGTAGGAGTTCAGGATACTGAACAGCTTATTCATATCAGGATCCTTGAAAATAACAAGAATACGAGAGAGTTCAACAATCATGCGATCAGGAACAGAAATAAGGGCACCGTTATTTACTCTTTCCTCAATAACCTCATTTACCCTGAGGTTAATCATGTTGATAGTGAAACCACTAAGCATGTCGAACTTTTCAGAAATAGCTTTTTCAGTAAGCTTGTACTTTGTCATTTTTATGTCCCTTAATTAGAGATTAGAAGTCAGACGGGTTTTCATCGTCCTCAAGTTCCTCCCACGGTTCCTTAGAGGGAGCCTCATAGCCTTCCCCCTCATCGCTGAAGCCATAGGATTCTGCAGTACCACCACCAGAGAATTCATTGAGCTGAATCACCTGAATGGCCACAGGGCGGAGCGAGAGGCCACAAGTCTTGGTAGTCGGGAGGTAGTACGGGCGAACAGCGAAGTTAACCTTGATGACAGAGTCACGGCCAATATTAGCCGCTTCCATGGGCTTGCCACGGGAGTCAAACTGCGGGAGCTTGATGTTGATCTTTTCGCCATTCTTCTTAGTGATCTTGGCCTTCTGCTTGAACTTAAGAACAATGCGTCCTTCTTCGTCGTTCTCGTAGATGTCAGACATAACAACCTTGCGTCCCTTGGCAACAGCCTTAGCAACTGCCTCATCGTTATCGTAAAAGTCTTCGAGCATCTGCTGAAGCTTTGCGACGAGCTTGCCAGTAGCTTCGTTGTCATCCATTGCAAGATTGACCTTGTAGTCACCGTCAGGGTTAAACTTGGTGTCAGGATCCTTAAGGTAAGGATACTGTGCATAGCCCTTGGGAGTGGTGAGTCGAATATCGTTCATAGTGTGTGTTTCCTTTGAGTGTGTACTTGAGAGGTTCCTGTTCTCTTCTGCTAGTGAACTAGCTTCTCTCTACTAGCGTACACAATTGATTTTGTTAGCTTAGATATGAAAGTAGAGAGGAGAACCCTAGGCTCTTCTCTCTACTAGCGTACATTAATGGGTTTCAGTTAAAGTCTAGCTAAAGGCGTACATGGACTCTTTAGCACATTCAAGGTCAAGGTCACCCTTTGTCGGCACTTCGGGGAGATCCTTTAGCATCTTCGGAGACAGCAGGTTGCAAATATGATCGTGAAGATCCTGCAATACATCGTTCTCCGTATAGGTACTTACAAAGACTTCTCGAACAGTGGCAAACATGACGGAGCCATGACCTGCGGGGACACCGTATGAGTCATGAATCATAGCGAAGGCATTGACACCCTTGTCGACACAAGCACAGACAGTAAGCATCAAGTGAGAGGCATCCATGCTGTGAACAAAGTTAGGGGCAATACCCTGCTTCTGCTTGCGACTGTCAATCTCCCCAGTAGGTTCCATCAGGTTAGGACGGAAGAATGCACCCTCCTGAACATCCTCAGATTCGCCAGAGGTTGTGTCAAAAATCTTAATAGATCCCGAAAGGACAGACTTTAGACGCTTGATCTTCATCTTGGGGTACTTCTGCTTTACGGGGAAGCCTGCAGGGGTAATCCAAGTGGTAGGAAGGTTCTTGCCTTCAATGTTTTTATCCTTTGCGAGGAGACCTGAGGCAGTCTGAAGCCATTCCATTGCCTCCACAGCCTTGACCACGACACCCTTAAGAGAATCCCAGATAAGCCCTGCCATGTAGCGGGCAGACTGAGACGGCTTAGAGAAAGACAGGGGATTGTGAGCCAATGCAGGATAGACAGTATCTTCAAGGATTTGGTCTGCAAACCCGAACTTGCTAGCACCATAGCAGAGAGTCATCGTAGGACGCTTGGTGACACTACGGGAAACCCCATGGTCAAGCCATTCCTTCGCAAGGCTCTTAGTGCCCTTCTTGAGATAGCTAGAGCCATCCTCAAGGGCTTCCATAGTGTCCCCTGTACCTTCCTGCATGTCTCGCTTAAGGAGCTCCTTGACCTTCTCTGCAACGATGCCATAGATGTCATGAACATGATCATCAGGCTTGAGGTTGACGGCTTCCCCACCAACAGAGTCGCGTAGCATAGCAGAGAAGTGTTGCAAGCCAGAGCAGGAGCCGTCAAAGGCAACTGCAAGCTTAGACTTGAAGGATTCCCCGATTTTGAGGTACTCGTTCCACTCGAAACAGAATGCAAGGAATTCCCAAGGGCTATCCGCCTCAGTCCATTGCAGATTATCAAGGGGTTTCTCTGCAATGCTCCCAATCATGTCGGAGTTGGTATATACCCACGCAATGCGCTCCTCAAAGGGCTTTTTATCAAGACCCCACATGTTGGCACCTTGAAAGGCAAGCCACGTATGGCCATCCTTACCTAATTCAACTCCTTCGGAGAACTCAAGCATCGATTTCATAAAGTCATTGCCTTGGGGGTGAATCAGAGTCACAGGATAGACACGCCCGCGGAAATCAAGGTTATGCGGGAAATAAATCGCTTCATCATCCTTGAAGTCGTTGGCAAGCTTGAGGATGCAGTTTACTAGGATCCTCTTGGCCTTACGCTTATTATCCTCCTGATAGTAGTGCGTCATAGCTTGCCTCCACTCGCGTTGTGTGGCTTCGTCAGTGTCTGCCTCAATAGGGCGAACAGGAGGCTCCGCGGGATTCGCTGTGGGCATCTCTAGAGCCTCAGGGATGTGCTCCCAAGAGCATACAGCGTTAGCTACTTCAAGTACCTTAGAGTTGATATGCCATGCAGTATTCTGAATAGCATTTACAGCCTTGTAAACATTCGGCATGTCAACATCAGAGTACAAAGCATCACAGTCCTTAGCAGACATACGGACAAGCTGTAAGGGCTTTTTAAGGTTGATGTAGTAACCACCATCAAACGGCGTAGTCCACGGCTTGGGTGGGATAACCATAGGGCGATGTTCCATCATGAGATCTGCAAGGTAGGTATCTTGGTGCTCAATGTATGTAGCGATCTCTTCATCAAGTTCAACGGAATACTGAATGTTTCCATTAACGAAGTTTTTGATGATATGAATTAGCTTAGTGTGGACTGCAAAGAGTTCAACCATCTTCATACCAACAAGACAACGTTCATTACTTCCCCACTTGTTCCATAGCTTTACTCTACCCTCATCGGCAAGATGCTTCTCCTTCTGAATGGCATACCTTTTTTTGAACTGAAAGGCAATACGCTTATCCATTCCTGCCTTAAAGGACTGGACTTCCCTAGGGGACATAGAGGAAAGGACAGCGTTAAACCTTACTTCGTCCTCAATGGCTTCGCCTACTTTCATCGAAAGATGGGTAAGGCCGACACGAGACATGGAATTAGACAGGATGGTTTTAGACACGATAAAGGCAATTTCGTCTGCCTTCAAGGTGTTGATAAGAGTAGCCGCAGTATGCTTTCTGCCGCTCTTTCCGTTATTGACTTTATCGAACCAGTCCTTCAAGCCCTTAGCCATAGCAGGAATAGATTCAGACAAAAGAATTTTAGCAGTGCCGATGTTGGTAAGGTTATTATCTGCAATGGCCTTATTTCTCTTAGACATGAAAGCATTAAATGCGTTGTCTTTGCTTTCAAGTTCTAAGGTTACTTCGCGGTCTACCCTATGTTTACCATAGGTAAGACACAACTCATCGTATGAGTTCTCATCAATAGAGAACTTCTCTGCATTTTCATAGTAAGTAGAAGACATAGGGGATACCTTTAGTAAGTCTTTAGTAAGTCTTTATAAGGTTATATAAAGATAATTATTATAGGTGTTAATGTAAGAGTACCTAGGTTAACACTGTTAGTTAACCTTAGGTATCTCTCTGCTCTCTCTACTAGCGTACACTAATTGGGAATTCCTTAAGGGTACACTAAGCGTTAGCCTATCTTATTTGATCTTTCCACCCTGTTGGTAGTTGTGGAGCCACTGAGAATAGACATGAAATTTGGTTTTGTCTTTCTCCGCAGATTCGCCTGCTTTTCTGCCTGCTCTAAAAGCATACTTTATAGCATTTCCCTTTAGGAATCCTTTGAACTCCTCAGTCGTTAGAATAGATTGCATGAGTTCAATAGGTTCCACCGCACCGTGATAATGCACGGCCTCCTCAGGAGAGCCCGCGATAGCCTTTGTGTCTTCAATATCCTTAATTCCTTCCATTTTGTCTCCTTTTAGTAATAGATTCCCATAAGTTTGCAAACAAAGACAAACAGGGGAAAGATTCCAAGAATGATTGCAATTCCAATGAATACCATCAGGTATTCTTTAAGATTAAGCATTCTCAATCTCCTTAATGTGGTTATTCCACATGGACAGGATTGCATTCATTACACTGCCGTGCATTGAAGCATTTCCAATGAGTTCCATAGAGCCCCCTTTCTTGAACTTGTAGAGCTTGCCCTCTACAGTCTCACCGCCTGAATATTTACCGGTGAAAGTGTAGATAGACTCGCAGTCCGTAAAGGTGACTGCATATGCCCCATCCTTCCAGCGGTAAAAGAGAATAGAGGCTACGTCAGAGCGTTCGATGATGGTGGTGGTACGAGTATACATGATGTCTCCTGTGGACGCTCCTAGGGGCCTTAACTTGGCTCCTAGGGGCATTGCTGATGGTTAGTGTTGGGCTCCTTTGATCCTTTGGTTTGAACATGGGGTTATTATAGGGCACTTTGAACTTTTATGCAAGAGCAAGTGCCCCATGTGCTCATCACGCAAGCCAGATCCTCATGCATTCCGTGAAGGTTCCGGTAATCTCGTCTTTGCAGAAGACAGGGTTAATCGTCCCGTCTTCCTCTTCGTCGACGATTATAGCACGCCCACAGACTATCTCTTCATCGAACTGGGCGACCATGGCGGCTTCACCGCAACTCTCAGGGGCATCCAAGGGAATGATACCCGTGTAGTCGCCATTGATGAGGGCGGGCAGGCTCCACTCCGCCACCATGTACGACGGACATGTGTCCAACAGCTTGCGAACATTTCCATTCATCTTCAATACTCCTTGATAGTTTACTAGCCTTCGGGGTAGGGGCTTACGCCCCCATCCCTCAGGATTTCTTTACTAGAGATTGTACCACACAATCCCCAGCGTTGCAAGTGTGATGAGGATATTAATCATCACCATGCCTCCCACCGTCTTGAGGGTGTCCAGAAAATCGGTGTCGTCCTGTTCAGATTCAACAACCGGGGCCTCGACCTTAGCGGGTTCGGAGCGGTAGGACTTTGCAATGTCCTGCTGGATCGCCGTGAACTCGTTGAGCATCTCAAGGAGCTCAGCGAGGATAACAGAGGTGGAGAAGCACTCGACCCTGCCGCCCCTAGCACTACGGGCGGTGATGGATTCGAGGCGACCATTCAGGAATTCCGCCGTAAAGTGGCGGGAAACCTGATGATCACGCCTACGGTCAGTGTAGACGTAGGCGACCTGCATACGGCCATTGCCGAGATCGCGAACATTGAAGCCGCGGGCGGTATTGCCGCTGGGAAGGGTGATGGTGCGGGTGAAGCGGGTGATCATGGTGTACTCCTTTAAGTAGTAGTGGGGAACTCTCGTTCCATGCCCTGAACTATAGAGCACCCAAAATCACCTGTCAAGCCCCATCATGAAAAATACCGCAAACATGGTATCCCCTAGCCCTAGAATTCTTTATATAGGCAGAGAGCGACACCCCACAGCATCGCCACAGGGTAGCCAACAGGACAGCCCAAGGCTACAGATAGATGCAAATGAGAATCATTCTCAGGTGTCCCCTAAGGACACAACCAACAGCCTATTATAAGATAGCCTCAAGCCCCCAAATGACAATGAGAGGTATTCTCAAGAACAGCTCCCCTTCGGAGACCCTTTAGATAACAAAAGGAAAAAGAATCAGATGCCATCAAAAAGAGATTGCGGGAGTCACACAGGTGCCCCCACGGGGGTAACGCGGGTGATCTTTCATTAATGTGAGGGTTCACAAATTTTCTCCATTTTTTCAATCGGTACCCCTTAGTTATCCACAGGAAACCACAGGTTATCCACAGGTACTCGAAAAAAAAGCCCCAGACAATCCACCGAGGGAGAGTCTAGGGCTAGTTATGGTACACCAATCGGTACACACGTTAACACTATGGAAAACTAAAGTGAACTCACAAGAGTTCTGAGGACAGCATCGATCATACTTAAGTCACCATTCATCAATGACATAATGAATAGGACTATGATGATGATGATCTTGATGGTAGTAAATACCTTTAATTTAGTCCGATTCATCTGTTCTTATTGTTGTTATACTTGCTAATGATGTTAATAATACTCATCCCCATAAGGGAACTATAGGACTTCTATAAGGGAACCCTAGCTATCCCCATAAGGGAACTATAGGACTCCTATAAGGGACTTTAAGTACACCTATAAGGGACTATAGTATACTGATACCTGATACCTTGATATATTGTCTTTAAGAGAGAGCTATTGCATGAGCTACATACACCTATATATAACCTTTTCTGCCCCCTACTAGGAGAGTACACTAATTAAAAAACAGGCTGTTGACCTTTAAAGGTACATTAATTACCACAAGATTACTACTAAATATATCTGTAGGGTATTACTTAGGTATCACTTATCAGTATTTCTACTTAAGATTGTACCCTGAAGTCTCTCTTTTGATACCTTTAGTAGTGTTTCTAGAGCCATTCTTTGTGTCTTCAGTAGTGAGGACACCGCCTACATGGTTAGTTACGAATCCATAGAAAGACTCCATAGACTCTTCTAACCACTCTTCAGTAAGTTCTTGGATGCCGGTGTCTGCATCGACACCCATGAAGTCCACAAGGTATTTAACTCCGATTGCCAGAGCATCCAGACGGTCATCATGAACAAGGGCACCCCTGTCAGTAGTGATACGAGTAAGCTGATAAAAGCAAGCATATTTGTAATCCGATTCAGGGACTGTAGAGAAGTCATTCCTGATACATTCAGGGGAGACACACATCTTATGGTTAGAGATTACAGGCTCTAACGTATCAATGATTCTAAGCTCCTTCTGACCTGAGGATTTGACTTCAGTAATCCCACATTTATCATAGGTCTTCTTAAGTACAGGTTCGAATAGTTTGATGTACATGCCATCACCAAAGTTTCCTTCGATGACTACTTCATTAACACTGTACTTCTTAGCAATCTTAGCTAGTTTGTTAAGTACCACATCGGAATATCCTCCTAATAGTCCACCTACTTCCATAACGAAGATGTATCCGTTAAGGTAGTACAAGACTGCATAACCTGTTTCGTCTTTACCACGTCCTGAAGGGTCAATACACATCATCTTATAGGCATAAGGTTGAATCTCACCTGAGGCAGTATGATAGTAGAAGTATGAGTCACCCTTAAGTCCCATCACAGGAGCTTCAGACACAGGAACACGTTTAGAGGGCTCAGGGAGCCACGTAAGCTTCATTGGAGCCTCGTCTAAGGGGAACATACCTACAAGCAAGTCACGAAGCCTCAGAGGGTATTTATCAGCGTCTGAGAGGGTCGTATCAAGCATGAACTGTAAAGCAAAGCCTGCCTTTCTATAGGACAGCTCACGCTTCTGTAAGTCCTCTTCAGAGAATCTCAAGGGGTCAGTAGGTTTACCTGCCCATCTCTTGGGATTCTCATCATACTTGTTAGCAATGATATTAGCCAGTTTATCACCATAGGAAGCTCTATGAGCGTCATCATAGGGGTATCTGGCAGGATAGATCACAGCAGTGTATCCACGCTCCTGTAGCTCGTTATAGAGGCTCATCTCATTCTGAGGAGTGCCTAGATAGATGACCTTTTTACCTTCACCAGGCTTTAGGACAGCGTCGAACTCTTTCACAAGCTCGAATAGCTGATCCCTAAGAACCTGAGTGAAGGAGTTAGATGGAACTTCCACCTTTATGTTAAGGTAAGGTCGTTAGTCTTACCCCATCGTCTTTTATTTGAGTCTTTTGCGTTTTCAGTAGCAGTAACAAACTTACAATGATCCCTAGAGTAGAGTCCGCAGTTGCCCTTCTTGATGTCCTTATCAAGGTGCATGCTAGAGTCCTTTTCCCATTCTTCATAGCCTTCTACCTCGTGAATAGTATTCAAGAAGGTAGTAAAGTTATGCCACCTAGGATCTACCTTACAGCCTACATAGCTAGTTTTGTAGTTACCATAAGCTCTCTTAAGCATGTTAGCCCACAGGTCATAGATCTTGCGGATGATACTATTAGAGCCTCTAGCAGGGATTCTAATAGGAGACCCAAGGAACCCTACACCATAAACTGTGGGTTCCATAAAGTCCTCAACCTTACCTGCCTTAATGTTGCAGGTCTGAACATCAATGACTGTACCAGTTTTAACAAACTGGATGACAGCCCTAGGATTCTTAACTTTACCATTAGGAAGTTTATGCTTCTTAGTTCTAGACAGGATCTTAATAAGGCCCTTAGGAGTTTCGTAAGTTTTGTTAATTTCGTACATAGTTATGTTCCTTATAATTGACGATGCTTCATATCTCTATGAAGACCAGACTATATCTTATACCAAAAGGTACCCCCATTTTTCGAGTCACTTGACCCTACATAATAGTCGTTACACCTGCTAAATAGCTCGGCTCGGTATTGTCTTTCCTAGTTAGGACTGAGTTCCACCGAATTTAAGGGGTTTAAAGACGACATGGTTAAAGTTTATCGTCTGCGACAATGATGTCTGCACGGGAACCCGTAAGCTGACCCTTAATACCCACAGACTTCACCGAAGGAGAATGGTCAGGTTTGGCAGGGCCAACATCAAAGAGGTTCTGAGTATCTCTCTGACCTTCACGAGCCTTCAAGTGATCCAAGAAAGGGAGTTCATTAATGATCTTCTTAATGAAGGTAGCGTTAGCATCAGCTCTTTCTTTGTTAGCTGAGACAACCATAATCTTAGTCTGAGGGTCTCTCCAAAGACACCAAACCACATATGCACAAGTAATGAATGACTTAGCTACTCCTCGGAAACCCATAAGGATCATACGGTCATTAGGGGGATCTTGGAGTAGCTTTGCAATATCAGCTTGAATAGGTGTAGGCTGAGGTAGACCAATAGCTTTCCACACAAGAGCTGTAAAGAGAGGAAAGCTAGTGAAGTAGGGGACTAATAATTTATCGGTAGATAATGACTTATCAGTTGATGCTTGAGCCATAGTCCTCCTCAAATCTCTGCTTAGTAGCCTTCAGGAGTCTGCTAAGGGCATTCTCGTCTCCATCACCTGCCTTAGGGATGCAGTTAATACCATTACGTTCAAGCTCCTTAATAATAGCATTGTAGAGCTGTGGGGATCTCTTCTCAGGGTTGTTAAGGTCTTCAAGCATATTGTTAAGCAACTCATTCTGCAGGTTGCCCAAAAGTTCTTCAAGATCGTTGTAATTCATTTCTTTCTCTTCTTCTCTAACCAAGGGTCTATCCAGTGTTTCTTAATCATTGTGCAAATACCTACGAAGGTATAAACAATGGTAACGATGTAGACCCAATCACTTAAGGGTAAACCTAGGAATACTGCACTAGACACTGCTAATGATGGAGTGATTTGTGCGATATTCTCTAGGATGGTGTTCTGTTCATCAGCCACGCTGTTCCTCAGCCACGCTTCATCAACTTCTCAAAGTTAGCCTTCTTAAAGTGATCACCCTTAAGGAGCTTACCATCTTCCCTATAGGTTGCACAGAAGTTACCTTCGTCATCCCACAGCTTGCTAGAATACTCCTTGATAAGCTCATTCATACCTGCCTCAATGTCATAGCCACAGGCATTAGCATACTGGACACACACCCAAATGAGGTCACAGAGTTCCTTAAAGTCCTCATGGGTATTAGAATCCTCATCAAGGAGTTCATTGAACTCTTCACTGATGCACTTGCGATAAACAAGCTTAAGATCCGACTGGTCTCCCGAGTGAGTAATCTTGAACAAAACCTTCAGCTTCTTCTGAAGATCTCCGATAGACACACTGGTTACTCGATCCATAGTATTTTCCATAACATTTCTTCCTTTCAATAAACGGTTCAGTGATCAGCACATCTACATACTTAAGTAGTGCTAGATCTTTAATCTTTTCGTACTTTCTTCCTGTCCACAGCCAAATGGTTTTCTCAGGCATCAACTGCTTCACCATAGCTACTATATAGCTCACTGTGGGAATGTTATATGCCTCCAATGGATCACCCCCAAGGATACTCAGCCCATTGATCCACGGACTTCTGAGAGCATCCAAAAGGGCATTCATGGTCTCTTCAGTGAACTTCTTACCATAGTTCTTATCCCAAGCATCCTTGTTGAAACACCCCTTGCAATGGAGAGAGCATCCGCTAACGAACAGAGATACGCGGATCCCAGGTCCGTTAGCGGTATCGCACAGGTTGAGCCCAGAATAATTCATTACTTACTCCTTATAGAACGTAAGCTGTCCAACAGCTCCACAGTCAAGCCTGACGGTCACGTGACACGTACAACCTCGCTTGATATGGGGCGAGATGAACGTTCGGGACCAACACTCCGTGTAAATATCAGCCGAAGTCTTCTTAGGATCCTTAACCACAACGTAAGCGATGTTGCTGTTATGGTCATTCACCCAAGCAACGAAGGATCGGATGCTCGGGAAATTGAAGACTGCAAGGTCTACGTGCCCCTTACAGGTAGGGTAGGCTTCGAATTTAGCGGTAACACCAATACGGGTAACGCTAGTGTACTTCTTAGGGATAGTCATTGTAGGGATCATAGAAATGGTCTCCAATTGGTTGTTCATTATGCTTGAACTTTTTAAGTATATTGCGGATACCTGCGTACAGCAAGAATACGGCCATTACCGTTGCGCACACAAACACAACGCAAAGGCAAGCGTTCATAACAAGCGTAACTACTTCAAACGTCACATTGATTTCCTATCTTTGATCTCTGCCATCTTGGCATCATTCATTCGGGTCTTTCCATTGACATTACTGTAACCCAAGTATCCACAAACACGAGAAATAATAGAGAGGTTGTGAGACCCACAATGAGGACAGGTGTTACCAACATTAGTGCTATGCCTGCCACAATCCTCGCAATAAGCCGCATCAAAGTTGACACCTTGGTAGAAACCCATTGACATACCTCTCTGAACAAGGGCTTTAACTGCATTGACATTATCAGGGTTATCCACTCGTACATACTGAATGTGACCACCATTACACTTGTGAAAAAGCTCATATTCCTTATTCTGCTTCTCAAAAGGGTTTACATCTTCACTAACGTGGAGGTGAAAGGAGTTCGTGAAGTAATCTCCGAAGCGATTGTCTCCTGTATATTCACGGTATTGTCTAGCTTGAGTCCCACACAGAGATTCTGCAGGAGTACCATAAAGAGCATAAAGGTAGCCATCTTCTTTCTTAAATTCCTCAATCTTTTCGTTAATAAAATCAACAACAGTATTAGCAAAGTAGCTAGACTCTTTCAAAGTCTTGCCAGTAGCTAGGATAGACAACTCATTCAATGCAGTGATTCCAAAGGATGCAGTCATGTATTCTACAAGATCCCCAATCTCATCATCAGGATTCAAGTAGCCATTGTAAAGACCACCCTGAGTGAAACACATGGGATTAGTACAAGCCTTAGTGTGACGGATCATGTCGTAACGTTTCTTAAGAAACTCACGGATGACCTGCATTCTATCCTCAAGCACAACAAAGAAGTCTTCACCTTCATTCTCAGCAACCTTCCAAATCAACGGAAGATTAAGAGAAACAGCACCAATGTTGCAACGACCGATAGTAATGGCTTCGTTTGTCTTAGGGTCATGCCACTCAGTGAGATATGCACGGCAACCCATAGGACTCGTGATAGCACCAGTACGCTGATAGATATCGCCCACCTTGCCATGGTTCAAACTAAGGTAGTCAGGGTACATACACTTACTAGAGCACTCCACAGCCTTATGGAAGAGTTCCTCATGATCCTCATCAGCTTCAATCTTATCTTCATCATAGAGGAAGACGAGCTTGGGGAAGACAACTTGCTTACCACCATGGCCCTTTATACGGGTATCGAGGATAACTTCACCGATCAGCTTCATGATGTCTCTGTCAAGATCATCCATCATGATATCCCACGTACCAAAAGTAAGCGTAGTAAACGCAAAGTCACCACGAGAACACGGGACAGTGTTGAGCTTCAGTTCAAGAGACTGAAAGCCCTGTTCAAGTTCACGCTTGAGATCCCCCATAGCCATTACATAGGATTCATTATACTCCATATTGCATTGTTCGAAATACTTCCTAAAGGCGTTATCGTAGGTCTTCTCAGCATACGGAAGGAGAACCTTGTCGATCTCTGCAATGGTAAAACCACCGAACTGCTGTGCGGTAGCAACAAGTGTGATGTCACCGATTACCTGAAGGGCACTGAGAACACTCGTAGGTTCCGTGTACTTCACATTGGACATCTCAAAGCCATCCCTCAACACGGCTTCCATGTCAAAGAGACAGCAATTAAAGCTACCGAAGATCATGTCTCTGAGATCATGAATGTAGATGTCACCTCTCTTAACAAGCTCCTTCTCTTCCTTAGAGAGATAGAACTGCTTGTACAATTCCTTGGTCAGATACCCCTTGATAAGAGAGCCCTTAGTAGAGATAAGAGAGCTATCAAAGTTAGCATTTTCTCTGTCTCCTAAGAGAAGCACCGTATCGGCTTCACTCTTGACAGACTCAAAGGCTTTAGCATAGGTGTTCTTGTAGTCTCGGTATTCCTGATAAGCCTTTCCTACTTCAGGGAGATATTTGTTAAGAGCATCAATAACATGACCATGAAGAGCCTCAGCAGTGACTTCAGTATTGTGATAAAGGATACCCTCGATATAACCTTCAATCTGCCAGAGCTTCCATTCAGGATACTTAGCATTAGCTCTCTTAGTAGCCTTATCAATAGCTACCTTGATCTTGTCAAAGCACCAATCTTCACGGGTGCCATCTTTCTTAATAACGTTAATTTCCATAGTGTGTTGTGTGTACTTATTTACTTATTAGCCTTTTCAATACTGAGGAGATAGTAAAGAGCCTTATAAGCATCCTTATACTTTCTAATGTCTTCTGCACTGTGATAAGCTTCTTTATTAAGCTTCTCTACAGCTTCAAGAAGCTTATGCTTAGACATAGCCTTCACTTCTTCTTCCCACTTTTCATCAATCATCTTTGTATTTTTCCATAATATTAATTAAAGCTTCGCCATCAGACTTATCGAATTTAAATCCAAGGTATTCCACAGCACCGCTCTTATCGAATGCACTGTTAATGAACCCCTTAGCAACTTCGATGTCTACCTTGTTGTTCTCATCGACGATACCCACCTGCTTCAGCATAGGCAGATACTTACCGATGAGGGTATCTGCCTGATGCAAGACAAGGAACGTACCCCCTCCAAGAAGCCACTTCATCGTGGAGGGGCACTGGGCATCAGTCGAGTATCTACGAACTCAGGGAGAACCTGAGAGATTTTACTCAAACTGATTTTCATAGGAAATTATTATGCGCCCGTAGCAGGAGTATTCGTAGGAGCAACCCACGCGTTGTACTTAGCCATCGGAGTCGGGCAGATAGCACTCATAGGAACAATCGTGTCCGTGATCTTACCAATCGTACCCATCATACCTGCAATGGTCTGATCAAGGCAACCGAACTTCGCCTGAGTCGTCAGGGCAAGCTCATTGACCTTACCAAGGACGATCTGCTCACGGAGTTCCTGCTTTTCACAGCAACACTTAAGCTCTGCCTGAAGTTTAGCAAGCTCAACACGGTTGTTAGCCGCTTCATCCGCCAGAGGCTTAAGGTAAGCAAAGGCTTCATCACGGAGTCTACGATTATCTGCGAGAGACTGTGCGTAGACTTCCTTGGCATTCTTGTCGGAGTAGTTTTTCAGCCTTGAGCATACCGTTCTCAGCCTGAAGAGCAGACACTACGTTCTGATTGCCTCCACCGAGGAGACCACCAAGGAGACCGTTACCTCCATTGTTGAGGAGACCAAGAGCAGTACCTGCGATACCGAGACCCAGACCAGAGCCCGCAACACCCTTAGAAGCAAATTCTGCCATAATTATATTCCTTCCTAGCATAAAGCTAGTGTTAATAGTTTAGTAGCTTAGTTTAAACTAGAATGCTCTAAGGCTATAGCTACTGAAAAGCCTAGCATTCTGAGAGGTAGTTTATAGTGCACCTCTCGTGGCACTATAGGTAATCTAAACGAGTATCTTAGGGGATCCCCACTTTAGCCAGTCCGAGGCTCGTGGGTCTTTCAGTGTCCTCACAGAGCACTTTGGGCATCACAGGCCACTCAACGTCTATAGGGAAACCACTCTGAAGAGTGATATCCCTAAGAGCCTTTCTGTAGTTCTTAACGACCTCAAGAGTCTCAGGATCAGCAGGATAGTCAGGCATCATGTACCAGTCAGTTTCTGCGAGCCTTCTGTCTCGCTCCGCCCGTACCTGAGTTGCAACCTCTTCTTGCGGCATCATAGGTGCATGCCCAGCTACGAAATACCGTCCGTCGTAGGCTCGTTCAACCTCACCAACCTCCGTATAGCCCATAGATTCGAAAAATTGGGTGTTGTCGCCTACGGCGATAAGAACTTCGTTCGTTTCTTGGTCGTGAATTTTATAACGACAAATCATATTTATCACCTCATCGGATGGAAGTAGACAGAGCCGGTGTTTGAAACTGTATATGTTTCTCCAGCCAGTACAGGAAGAATTCCTGGAGCATTCCCAGGATATCTGTCTTGGTAGAACTCAAAAAGTAGTGTGTTGCTTACTTTGTGTATGACTTTACCGCCCGTATAGTCACCATTACTCATGTTTTCCAACCTCAGCCAGCCGTCTTCAGTCGGAGTGAAATCGCCTTTTGAAACTTGAACATAAGACGAATAATTCGGCAAGGCGCTTTTTACTTCTATAGTTACGTTACCTGCGTTATTGGGCTTTTGACCGTTAACGCTTTTTACAGCCGTTCCAAGATTGGCCTGAACTTGGGCAACGGTCGTCAAAACATCGGCCATATCCACAGAGCCTACATTAGTAGCTACGCCATATGCTACTACACACATGACCCATTCGTGTGACTCAGGCTGAATAGTGTCAGATGCACCATACCTTTCGTTTGCCGCTCTAGCACTAAACCCAATACCACCTGAAATTGAAAGGTTACCATGCCCAGAGTAATTATCGGTGAATGGGAAGTCCTTATCCAAGAAAAAACATCCAGATCCTTTGAAGGCGTCTCCTTTTAATTCAATACCTCGGACACCAAAGGTGCCCTTAATATCAGGAATTCCTGCTTGATGATACGCAGTAGTCTGAGCCACGCCCATAGCAATCTGCTGATAAGGAGCAAACTTAGGAGTCCTAAAGTTCGTACTACCATCACCCGAAGAGTAGAACGGGCAGAACCCATTATCTCTCTCAGCAATCTCTTGCCATTCTGCTTCAGTCTTCACCCACCCTTGAGTTGTAATGTAATCAAAGAAGTCTTTATATAAAGCTCTAGAATACGTAGCTCCATTACAAATAATAGAGTCAGCAGGCACTGTTCCGTATGGGTGAAGATAGTGGAAACCTAAGGGTCTTACAGTACCAAGTTTACTGAGTTTCTCAGCTAGTTGATTAATAAATTCTTGATCTTCCATTGTTTATCCTTTAGTAACCACAGGCATACCACAAGCCAGCAATAACTTCGCCGCAACCGGCGATAGTTGAGAAACTAGAGCGGCTCTTTTCTATAACATGGAAATTGTTATATTGAGCACTAGATGACCCGCCAGAGTAGCTTTGAACCACGACAAAGTAATTAATTGAAGAAAAAGTGGTGCGTAATTTAATGGTTCTACTCGTGGTCCCTCTGGCCGATTTTGTAATACCACCCTGTTCAATCCATCCGTCAGACCACTTACGATACCAAGAGCTACCATCAGAACTATTACCAGTCTCCTTAACATACCTTCTACTTTCCAGCTGACCCAACTGAGCCTGAATGGTAGCTAATGCTAACTTAATGTCGTCAAGAGCAGGATCGCCTGCATGGACAGGGTTAGCACCATTCATAGCTTGATCGCAAGCATCCAAGATAGTCTGCTTCTTGGCAAGAGACAGAGGGTCACCAATACCGTCAACCTTAGAAGACACATTAGAGATGCTCTCACGGATAGCCGTAAGGTCTACCTGAAGACCAGTAGCATCAGTCTCAAGAGCCTCAACTCTATCAATGATAGCAGGGGCTTTACCCTCTACTGCTTTAGGAGTACCATTCTCATTAGTATATAATTCATAAGTTGTAGTCATTATTCTTCCTTAAGCTATAGTAGTCTTCAGGATAATAAGACCACCATTTCTTAGATTAGCAGGAACATCATCCAAAGAACTAACAATACAAGAATCAATATAATTTTCATCAATGGTAACTGTAGTACCCGATACTGTAGCACGAATACCATCACCTGTATTGATAGTCATATAAGATGTAGGAGAACTAGCTGTAACTGCTGTACCATCTACAGTAATCTTATTGAAAGCGTTTTGGTTCTTCTCAGCACCTGCACTAGCGACATTAGCTGTATCAGTCTTATCTGCACCTGCTTCGATACCATCAAGCTTATTCTTTTGAGCAATAGTCATAAGACCATCAGCACTAGATGTCACAGGAGCATAAGTAGTATCTGTAAACTCAGCATCAGCAGGAACACTCTTACCAATAGCGAAACCTGAATCCTTGATAATCTTACCTGAAGTACCATCAAAAATAGCAACTCTATTAGCAACAGAAGAAGCAGGACCTGTTACTGCACCTTGGATATTAACCTGAATAACGTTCCAATCACTATTACTTGCAGAACCCGAAGCATAGTCCTTAATACAAAGAACCATATCCCCTTCTTCACAGACCTTACCTGCATAAGTACCTGCATCCTTAACTACATACTGCCAACCTGCCTTATACATGACAGTAGGTAGACCCGAAGTAGAAGTTAGAGCACCCTTAAAGACAACACCACCACTAACAATGCTACCTGTCTTTTGTCTTAGGACATTAATTTCTTCTTCTACTGTACTAGGATTGCCTGATTCAGAAGCTATATAGACTTGAGATGCTTCAGTTTCAGGAGATAACTCTGTCTTTACTTCGCCCTCTTTACCATAGAGGACAACTTTAATTTTACTCATCCTTAATTAAATCCTTAATTAGTAGTTTCAGCTCTAATCATTTGTGTACTCAAGTCAGCAAAGGCATTCTCAAGAGCTTCAATTCTTTGAACTAAATTAGTCATATCAGCTAGACCTAGAGGGGAAATCCAAGCAGACATTTCTTGACCTGCCTTAACATCCACCAATAGTTCAATAAGGTTAGAAGTAGAATCTACTGTACCAACTTCATTAAACCAAGTTCTAGATAGAATAACACCATCATAGCTCAATCTAATGTGATTCTTACCTACAATGTAGTACATAGGCTCAGGTAGGGAGATAACTGTACCCTTAGCTACATCTTGATTGAATACCCATACTTGTTCTGCACAAGCTACACCCTTAGATACCCAAACAAGGTCTGCCATATCTTCTACTCTTTGTGTTTCATAGTCAGCCTTATTTCTGATATTAACTAATTGAATATCAGTTTCATCTCTGACTTCTTCTCTACCTTTAAGAGTATAGTATTTAGCAGAATATTCTTTACCATCAACAGAGCCGTCAGTCTTATTAGCCCATTGTTTAGCTTCTTCTTTATATTCAAGAGCCTTATTAGCCCATTGTTTAGCTTCTTCTTTATATTCAAGAGTCTTATTAATGTCC
>OHSJ01000070.1_pt1 | contig 49660 bp, 41 predicted proteins | sample 1578561 | NCBI WGS metagenome assembly OHSJ01 (sample SAMEA3879571, study PRJEB24766) | human gut metagenome | biome: human-associated habitat; feature: feces | place: USA | collected 1985/1987 | reverse complement strand
GATTACATCGTATCCCGACTGAAGCAGTTCAACTGCTACATGACTGCCGATATATCCCGCTCCGCCAGTAAGTAAAACGGTCATTCACTGCTCTCTTTCTCCGCATTGAGTGGAAGATACTCGTTCAATAGATCCTCGTGAATTTTGTCCAGATCCGGGACGACCACCGACATACCTCGGATAGAAGCATAATGGTATGCGTCATCTGCCGGGACACGATAACTGGAGAGCTCTGCACTTCCCATAATTGGGATGCACTTCGCTGCCAGTAGCATGATTTGCGAGTTCGTCATGTCAGTTGACAGATACGGTAGTACTTCATCCAACAGCTTCATCAGATCTGCTGCATTACTCTGGCGGAACTTGGTATAGATTGCCTGCAGCACATTGCGCTGACGCTGGCTCCTATAAAAGTCATTGTCGATCTTTCTGATGCGTGAATAAGCAAGAGCCTTTGTCCCATCCAGGTGGTAAACACCAGCCTCCGTACCGATATTTATCGTCTTGGCTTCCTTGCTCGTCATCTCAATATCTACGCCGCCAAGTATATCAATCACGCTCTGGAAGCCAGAGAAGTCGACCTCAAAGCACCCGTCAATAGAAACTCCGAAATTAGTATGTAATGTATCCATCAGCAGAGGAAAACCGCCGAAAACATAGGCAGCATTCAATCTATTATCAGAATAGCCGCCGGGGATCTGAACATACAGATCTCTCAAAAATGAGATCATCGATATCTGCTTTGTATCTGGGTTGATACTGCACAGAATCATAGAGTCAGAGCGTTGCCGCCCTTCTCCCTCGCGTCGATCCTGACCGACCAAAAGGATATTGAGCAGGTCGTCGTCCAGAAATGGTTCTATCTCACTCCAATCGACCTCTTCCGGTTTGAGCTCGATGATATCTTTCGGCTCGTTGCTTGCATCGGTTTCGAAGTCTTCCTGATCTGGAGGGATGACATCTACCGTGTCGGGTACCTTGTTGATTTTATCCAACTTCGATTGGACATACCCAAAAGCTGAAACGGCCAGAAGTAGAACTGCTACTACACATACCAATGCTACGATTTTTCTCTTTTTCATAAGCTTCTACCACCTTAGTCAGAAACTCTTCAAGTAAGTATGGCTCGAATCCAATATTCTTTTGAGATTTATTGATAGCGGTTCTTGTAATACTTCTTATAATAGCCGCCATCCTTTTTCTTGATGTTGTTGCGGACTACTCCGAGAATTTTGCTTCCGCTTTTCCTCAGTTGCTCTATGACCTCGATGGCCTGCCGATAACGGACTTGATTGTCAGAAATAACAAGGATCGTTCCATCGCATTTGGCTGCTACGACGGCAGCGTCAATGACGCTGCCAAGCGGGGGGACATCGATCAGCACATAGTCGTAAGACTCTTTCGCCGCCTTCAAAAGCTCTTCAAAGTATTGCCCGCTCAGCAGCTCTACCGGGTTGGGGGGATACTTGCCTGCAAACATGATCGACAAATTTTCGTACTGCGTCTGATAAAGACATTCTTTGACAGAAGTCAGCCCTGTCAGCACCTCGCTCAGTCCCGCAGGGTTTTCCGCTGTGGTGTTACGCCCTGCCATAACCGATTTTCGCATATCCGCATCAATGACCAGCACACGCTTGTTCAATTCTGCAAGGCTCTTTGCAAGCTGCAGGGTGATAGTTGTCTTGCCTTCATTCTCATTGCAGCTTGTGATCACGACAGTGCAGATATCTTGACCGCAGAACTGCAAATTAGTTCGCAATGTCTTAAATGCTTCCTGCGTGAAGAAGTCTTTCTTTCCTGGAAGTTTTAAGGTTGTTTTCACAGACGATCCGGTTTCCAAAATTGTTTTCTCCATTTTATTTATCTTCTACCTCCTGCTTGGCTGAGGTCCTATACGCCGCGTATGTCTTGTAATAGCCGTATTTTCCCGACTTTTTGCCATCCGCATTCGGAATGTTGCCCAGAACGCTGAGGCCAAGGTATCGCTCCAGATTTTCGTCATCGGTCTTAATGCGGTCATCGAGGAGGAAGATAATCAGGAAGATCACATACGTTACAACGGCAGCAACAACGCCAGCAAAAGCAAATGTGAGCATCCTCGTGCTGTTGCAGGGATCAGGGTCTGTTGTTCCCAGTTCGTAGAGGTTCACCTGCTGAAACCCCATGGCATCTTCAATGCGCTTTGAACCGATGGTGCAGATTCGATCCACGATACGCTTTGCCAGTTCGGGGGAATCCGCTTTTACAGTCACCTCGAGAATACGGGTGTCCTCCGGATTCGAAGTGGAAACACAGTCATATAGATCCTCGTACTCCATGTCCAGATTCAAGCTGCTGATAACTTCATCCAAAACGGTATGGCTTTTTAAGAGGTAGGTGCAGTCATTGACAACCTTTAAGGCCAATGAAAAATCGGAGCTTGCGTCGCTGGCGGTCGCGCCATCTGCCTGACGCAGAATGTAGAGGGTCGCGGTAGAGGCATATTGCGGGACAAACGTCATACGGTTGAACACCAAAAGGCCGCCGCAGCAAATGCAAGCTGCGAGTATGATGGCCCATAGCCGTTGGACGAATACTCCCCACAGGTCTTTCAGCGTGACTGTTTTAAGATTTGCTTTCTGATTCATGCTTAAGAAAAGTCCTTTCTTACGGCCTCACCACGCAATAAGCGGATTGCGTTATCGCAGCATAGAGCCGCAGCATAGTCTGCGCCGTATTTCTTGTTGATGTAGTTGAAGCACGTCAACATTTCAGGTGGGCGAGACGTACAGTTGTGTGCATCTGAGGAAAAAAGATCGATTAAGCCCAGGGATAAGAGCTTTCGGCACTGACGCTGGACAAGCAAGCCAAACCCACGGAACAGGGACTGTGTATCCGCTTGGAGAACCACGCCATTGTGCCAGAACGCTTGAATCACAGGAATTTTCCCGTGTAGTGATCGATAGCGTTCGACATGGGCAAGAATCGGAATATAGCCTGCGTTTAGCAAGGTATGGAGGCCATTTCCGATTGCTTTTTCAGGTGCTGTTTCCGAGAAGTCCACCAGCACATATCTGGTACCGTTGACCGTTCTGCAAACACCTTGCCTCAGCCAAGTCACACATTCCGGTTCATACCGAAGTTCATTTCCCAAATACAGCGCCATGTCTGGATATGTTTTCTGCACATAGCTCGACAAGCGCTCAAATGCCGCATTTACCTTGCCATAATTGTCTCCAAAGTAGCCAGGGTGGAAATGAGGTGTACAGCAAAGCACCCGTGTGCCAGCTTGATAAGCCGCATCTAAAATGGCATGCATCTCATCTTCGTCTTTTGCACCGTCATCCACTCCAAACAAAAGATGTATGTGAATATCTGCAAGCGCCATTTATCCGTCCTTCCTCCAAACCATTTTATTCACGATGCCCGTGTAGCTCTGAATGATTCTGGCGACCTTCATGGACACATTTTCAGCGGTATAATCCGCCACCGGCGTACCGAAGCAGGCTGTCCGCTGCATCCCGTCGGCCATTTTTACCGCCTGCAGAAGGGACTCCGCATCGATTCCAGCCAGGATGAAACAGCCTGCGTCCAGCGCCTCGGGGCGCTCAGTGGAGGTTCGGATGCTGATTGCAGGGAACGGCTTACCGACAGACAGGAAAAAGCTGCTCTCCTCCGGCAGTGTTCCGCTGTCGGAAACCACCGCAAAGGCGTTCATTTGCAGGCAGTTGTAATCGTGGAAGCCCAGCGGCTCGTGTGCGATCACGCGGCTGTCCAGATGGAAGCCCGTCGCCTCGAGCCGCTTCCGGCTCCTTGGATGGCAGGAGTAAAGAATCGGCATATCGTACTTCTCTGCCATGGCATTGACCGCCGTGAACAGTTGGACAAAATTGCGATCCGTATCAATGTTTTCCTCCCGATGAGCCGAGAGCAGAATGTACTGTCCCTTCGTCAGCCCCAGCCGCTTATGAACATCACTCGCTTCGATCTTATCCAGATTCGTGTGCAGCACCTCCGCCATGGGGCTTCCGGTCACAAAGATGCGCTCCTTCGGCAGTCCACACTCCATCAGATACCGGCGTGCGTGTTCCGAATAGCAGAGATTGACATCGCTGATAATATCCACTATACGGCGATTCGTCTCCTCTGGCAGGCATTCGTCCTTGCAGCGGTTGCCCGCCTCCATATGGAAAATCGGAATGTGCAGCCGCTTGGCGCCGATCACGGAAAGGCAGGAGTTGGTATCGCCCAGGACCAGCACCGCGTCCGGCTTCAGCCGTACCATCAGCTTGTAGGATTTCTCAATGATATTCCCAATCGTGGCTCCGAGGTCGTCGCCTACGGCATCCAGATAATAATCCGGCGCCCGAAGGCCGAGATCGTCAAAAAACACCTGATTGAGTGTGTAGTCGTAGTTCTGACCGGTGTGAACCAGAATCTGCTCAAAGTACCGGTCGCAGCACTTTATTGTCGCGGACAGCCGGATGATCTCCGGCCGCGTGCCGATGATTGTCATCAGCTTCAGCTTTCCCATTGCTACACCTCCTCAAAGTAGGTATCCGGGTGGTTGGAATCAAACTGCTCGTTGGCCCACATGACTGTCACCAGATTTTCCGTCTCACTCAGATTGATAATGTTGTGGGTATAACCCGGCAACATATGGACAGCCTGGATTCGGTCACCGCTGACCTCGAATTCGATCTTTTCGTCGGAGCCGATTTGGCGTTCCTGAATCAGCCCGTGTCCGGCCACGACCATGAAGAACTCCCACTTGCTGTTGTGCCAGTGCTGCCCCTTGGCGATACCGGGTTTTGAAATATTCACAGAGACCTGACCGCAGTTCTTCGTTTTCAGCACCTCTGTGAAGCTGCCGCGCTCGTCCACATTCATCTTCAGCGGGAACGCAATCTTCTCCGGTGGCAGATAGGCAAGATAGGTGCTGTAGAGTTTCTTCTCAAAGCTGCCCTCTGGGATCTCCGGGAGCAACAGTGTCTGCGGCTGGTCGTGGAAGGTCTGGAGCAGTCGAACAATCTCACCCAGCGTCACGCGGTGGCTTACTGGAACACTGCAATATGCTCCATCCGTCCGGTGGGGCTGACCCTCCATGGCATCCAAAATCTCGTCGATCAGGTCATCAATGTAGACCAGCTCCAATTCGACTGCCGGATCTGAAACAGTGATAAGCTCCTCCCGTGCGATATGATGGCAGAAGGTCGCCACCGCGGAATTATAGTTGGGGCGGCACCACTTGCCAAACAGGTTCGGCAGGCGGTAGATCATCCCGGCTGCGCCGGTTTCCTCGCCGTAAGCGAGGAGCAGTTCCTCCGCCGCTTTTTTGGACTGTCCATAGGGATTTCCGGCATACCGTCCGGTCAGACTGGCCTGAATGGAAGAAGACAGCAATACCGGGCACCGGTTACCGCTTTTCCGAAGCATCTCCAGCAGGGTACGGGTGAAGTCTGTATTTCCGGCTGCAAATTCTCCCGGATCCTGGGGCCGGTTCACGCCAGCCAAGTGGACCACGAAATCCGCCTTCTGGCAGTAGCCCGCCAGGGTTTCTGCCGAAGTATCCCGCGTACACAAAAGAATTTCCTCGATTTGCAGTGCGGGCCGGGTCCTGTCTCTGTGATCCTTGATGGTGGAAAGGCGCTGCGTCAGATTTTTCCCGACAAATCCGTTTGCGCCGGTGATCAGTACATTCATCAGCAGGTTCCTCCGAACAGCTTCAGCTTTAGCAGGAGCTGTTTCATTTCCTCCACATTCAGCCGGTGCGTATTGTGCGAGGTATACTGCTCGATTTTACCGAACTCCGGATTTCCCTTGCTGAAATAGTTGTCATAGTTCAGATCTCGATTATCTGCCGGAATGCGGAAGAAGCCGGGCAGGTCTTCCGCCCGCATCATTTCCTCTGCAGTGACCAGCACCTCGAAGAGCTTTTCACCATGGCGTGTTCCGATAATCGTCGTACCAAGGTCGGAGTGCTTCAGCTCCAGCACAGCCTGTGCCAGCGTTTCGATGGTTGCGGCAGGGGCCTTCTGCACGAACAGGTCACCCTGTTCGCCATGCTCAAAGGCATAAAGCACAAGGTCTACGGCATCGCTGAGGGTCATCATAAAACGGGTCATATTGGGATTCGTAATCGTCAGAGGCTTTCCCTCGTCGATTCGGTCGCAGAACAGCGGAATGACCGAGCCACGGGAGGCCATGACGTTGCCGTACCGCGTCAAACACAGAACCGGATCCCCAGGCAGCATCTGTCTGGAACGGGCAATCACATTCTTCTCCATGACAGCCTTCGTCATGCCCATAGCGTTGATGGGATAGGCCGCCTTGTCCGTGGACAGGAAGATAGCCTTCTTCACATGGTTTGCCACACAGGCGGAAATCACATTGTCGGAACCAGCCACATTGGTTTTGACTGCCTCCATGGGATAAAACTCGCAGGAGGGTACCTGCTTCAAGGCAGCGGCATGAAATACATAGTCCACACCGCGGAACGCATTCAGAATGGAATTGTAATCCCTCACATCGCCTATGTAGAATTTGATCTTTTCCGCGTGCTGCGGATACAGCTCCTGATAGGTGTGCCGCATATCATCCTGCTTCTTCTCATCCCGTGAGAGAATGCGAATCTCTGCAATATCGGTGGTCAGGAAGCGGCGCAGCACAGCGTTGCCAAAGGAGCCTGTCCCACCGGTAATGAGCAGTATTTTATCTTTGAACGATATCATCTGGTCTTACTCCTTTGTATGGTTTCTTTGTTTTTCAGGCAGTACGCCGCGCATAAGTACGGCATCCAGCATTAGCTTTGTGTTTGGACGCAGGGGACGAATCAGCGCAGGAAGCAAAATCGTTGTCGAAGCCTGGGTGATCAACGAGGCCGCAGCAGCCCCGGACGCTCCCCACGACGGTATCAGCACAAGGTTCAGCACAACATTAAGTGCAGCCGCACTGACATACAGGTATTTTAGATATTTTTGCCTGTTTTCACATACCATCCATGCGTTTCTGGCAACACCGAGATAGGAAAACGCCGTGTACCAGACCACGATGCGCAGAGGTCCGACTGCCGGTAAATAGGTTTCTCCATAGAGAATCAAAATAAATGGCTTTGCAACAAGGCAGATCATTGCGGATACAAACAGGGATACATAAAAAACAATTGCGTAGAGCTGCCGGTTCTTCCGTTCATAGCGCAGGCGATCTTTCTGAAAGCTCTGCACGATCTCCGGATAAAGGGAGTCAATGATTGCAGAGAGAATAAAGGCCCATGAAACGCTGACTGTCGAAGCAAGGGAATAATGTCCAACGGCATCTGCGCCAAGCATCTGCTTGAGCATCAGCTTATCTGTACAGGCATAGATGGAGACCATCAGCCCGGCTATGATAAAGCTGCTGCTGCTTTGAAGAAGCTCCTTTGCTTTTTTCAGAGAGTAATGGAATCTTGTACCGCCATTTTTGAAATAAGCGATCAGCAAAAACACCGCGAGTACGATGTAGTCCAATGCACTTGCAACGGCGAACCATTCCACGCTTTTCCCAAGTGCGAGCAAAATGATTTTGTACACAGACATTGCCGCATACGAGACGAGTTCGGCAATGGCGGAATACTTGGACTGGAGCCTGGCCTGAAACCAGTAGTTGAGGGTATCAAACACCTGAAAAACAAGGCCAATGCTGTACAGCGCTACAACCACAACGGTGAGACGTTCTCCTCTATCCACGATACTGACAATACCGATGATTGCCAATGCAGACAGCAGGCTTGACATAGCCCGCAGCAACAGGGTTGTTCCTATCGTTTCTCCCTGCTGATCCGGATGATCCACAAAGTTCTTAACGATCACGCTGTTGATGCCAAGCGTACAGAGCGAGGCAAAGAATGTCGCATATGCCGCCGCGTAATTGATCAGGCCGTAATTGCTTGGGCCAAGATAGCGCGCCGCAAAAATACCAACGACAAAGGCCAGCAGCTTGTTCGCCACTTTGCCGCCGATAATCCATCCGGCATTTTTAACGACCTTATTCTTTCTGAGCGACTGCAGCAAAATCTTCAAACTCCTTCACCACTTTAGCTGGAGCACCGGCCACCAGTGTATCCGCCGGCACATCTTTAGAAACACAGGCACAGGCCGCAATCATGCTTCCATCTCCAATACTCGTATTTAATAGGATGGTAACTCGGCCACCGATCCACACGCCGCTACCTACTGCAATATGATAGGATTCACCTTTCCCAGCCCGCCTTTTGTGGTCGCCCATCTGGTGTCCACCTGTCAGGAAGGTGACATCCGGAGCAATATCGCAGTTATCTCCGATTGTTACTGTCCCGTTCCCATGGACAGTGAGGTTGCATCCGATCCAACAATTTGCACCAATGCGGAGCGTCCCTGTATTATGGATCGGCCCGACAATTTTGGTATTTTCTCCGATCTCATAGCCGATGGAACGAAGAAGATTCCTCTTGGCAGAGAAGAACCGGGTTCCCGCCAGAGTATGATTGACAAGGTAAATCACAATTCGTTGTTTGATAGTCTTTAACTTCATCTTTGATACCAGTCCTCCCGCAGCGGCTTTGCGGGGCTGCATGGACCGTTCGCAAACAAGCCGGAAGCATCTGTACCGTTCAAAAGGGCCTGCGATAGCTGCAAAAATCGCTTTGCGGCAACCTCCGCATTCCACAATTCTGTAATCGTCTGGTACGCCGCTTTTCCGAAGCTATACTGCATCGTCGTATTTTCAAGAAGCCGTCGTACCTTTTCATAAAGCTCCTGGATATTGCCGGAGTGATAGACGCTTCCGTTCACGCCATCATTGACAAGGTAAGGTGTTGCCCCGGCTGCATCGCTGGCAACCACCGCACAGCCGCTGTTCATGGCCTCGTTTAACACAGCGCCCCAGCCCTCTTGGCGGTCACTCGTGAATAAGCAGATGCCTGCGCTTTCCATATGACGGCGCACGGCTTCCGGAGACATGGCTCCAAGGAATCGTATATTGGTTTCCAGCAGCCCAGCATCTGAAGCCTGCCGCTTGAGCTGCTGCTCCATCTCACCGGTACCGATCATCTCAATTTTGAAGCAGCATCCTGCATCACGGAGTCTCTTTGCAACCTCAATCACATCGTCCGGATGCTTCCAGTCCAAGAAGCGTCCACACCACAAAATGGTTGCTTTTGCTTTGCGGTCAATCAAGTCATCAATGCTGGGATACCGTATCGTCTCCGGGAAATAGCCCCATTTATAGCACCGACCGCGGAAAAGGCCGAATTTTGCATAATCCCCCGCAGTATAGGCGCTGGCACAGAGCATATATGCCTTTCGCCACGGTGGATTGCAAGCGTGCCAGTGGAAAAATCGTTTTGGATATTTGAGAAGTGAATTTCCTGTTTTTAAGATTCGCTCGGAATATCGAAAAAACAATTTGGCCTTTTTGCCGTATTCCTTTGTCTGACGCTCTGGAAAGGAACCAGCTATCAAAACATCCAGATTATTTAATTGCTTCTGAACTTCTTGGTCTGCCATCGAACAGGTATACGGACGCACCAAATCATTTCCCCAGCCGAGGTTCTTTCTCTCCGCATCCATCTCTTTATGCGCCACGAAGCAATAGTTGTGATTTGTCAATTCATAGAGGGCATCGGATAGGGGGATCTGATGATGCGTAAAGTAGTTACTGCAAAAAAGAATTCTCATGTAGCCATCACACGCCCTTTTTCAAAGTAGACAAAACATTTTCATAGAGTTCGACATAGCCCTGATACACCGTGTCCTTGTCAAAACGCGCCATTTTTTTAGGATCCGCACGCCAGTTGCTGTCTGCCACGTCTCTCACGGCATTTTCCAATGCCTGTATATCGCCCTGCGGAACCAAGCGTCCATTTCCCGGTGCTACCGTTTCAGGACAACCGTCCGTCTCATATACCACCACTGGCGTTCCGCACGCCTGGGCCTCTACCGTAGTCAGGCCAAAGGTTTCCTCATAGGTAGGGTTCACAAGCACATCTGCAGCGGAGTACCACTGCGCCAGTTCTGTTTGGTTTGCCGTGCGTAAAAGCCCAAGCACATCGGAGGGGATATCTGGCAGTTGCTTTTCGATTAGGCCAATCAAAACCACCTGATAGTCAGAGTCGAGGCGGCCAGCAAGCGTCAGCAAATCCGGCAGACCCTTGCGTGCATTCCATGCATTGGCTACTCCGAGGACGATCTTCTTATCTTCCAGATGATACTTTTCACGCAAGCTGCTGGACTGTGGGCGGAAGATCGTGCGGTCGATTCCGTTGGGGATAACGGTTCGCGGATAGTTCTGTAGGAACGACTTGGAAACCTGATCCGCAAGCCACTGCGAGGGTGTTGTGATGGTCAGATTTTTTGCACCGGTAAAGGCATTCTTTTTGCGAAGGAAGTTACGCCTTACATCGCCCTTCCAATAGCATTGCGGATACCGGTACAGCAATTTGCAGTCCCGGCACTCGGTCTGCCATTGTATACACTTGACTTGCGAGAAATGTGTGCAATGCCCGGTAAAAGTCCAGCAATCATGCAAAGTCCAAACGACGGGGATATTCGCTTCCTTCAAAAAGCGGAACAGCATCTCGTAATTCACATAGAAGCCGTGCAGCGTGTGCAGGTGGATCAGATCAGGCTGAAATGCTCTGATCTCCCGGATCATCTTTCTGGTCGCTGCCCAGGAATATAACCCCGCATGGTCTGTGAATCGTGATACTGCGTTGTGAAAGTAATACTCCAGCTTTCCAGACACCTTCACTGTGTCCGCATTGTCGGAGCATGCTCCCGTACCGTATAAAGCCTTTACATCATTGCCATACTTTTTCAGCAGGTTCATAATATCAGCGATGATTTTTCCAGTGCTTCCGGTTCCATATACCAAATTGACAAACAGCACTTTCATTCTTCTCATCTCCGATGTTGTGTGATAAAAGAGAACCGCCGAGGCGCCAAGGTGCGCCCCGGCGGTTCCAGTGTATTTACTCGGTTTCGCTGTCCAGAATCATCCGTCCAGCACTGTCAAAGTTGTAATATCCCTCCGGTATCAGGCCGTGCGTCCAGTATACATAGTAGCTGCGGTCATGGACGACCTCACAGGTGGAACGTACATAGTAGTAGTCGCCATCGATCTGGATCAGACCGGCATAAGCACGTTCGCCGTTCCGATAGAAGTACAGGCTTCCATCTTCCTCGTAGATCCCGTTTTTCAGAGGTGCGACGCTGCCTGTCAGTTTGCCATCTGCGTCGAAGTGATATCTGCCCTGGGGCATCAGGTCATGCGTCCAGGAAATGTAGTAATCGCAATCGCGTACCACTTCACACTTGGAATTCACATAGTAGTAATCATCGCCAATTTTGATGAGGCCCGCATAGGTCAGTTTTCCATTGACATAGTAATGCAGAACGCCATCTTCCTCGACGATGCCATTCTTCGGAGTGCCGGTCAGCTTTCCGTTTTCATCGAACGTGTAGTAACCGGCTTCCTTCAGGCCGTGCGTCCAAGTGATCCAATATACGCAATCGGTCACGACCTCGCCGTTGCTGCGGACATAATAGAAGTCACCGTCAATTTCAATCAGGCCGACATAGGTTACCTTGCCATTGACATAGTAACGAAGTACGCCGTCATCGTCCTTTACGATGCCATTCTTGTCCGTTGCGCCCTGAATGAGCTTGCCCTCTGCGTCAAAGGCATAGGTTCCTTCCTTCATCAGGTCGTTCATTCTGGAGCAGTAGTAGGTCTGGTTCACGATCAGCTGGCCCTTGCTGTTGGCATAGTAGTAATCGTCACCAATCTTGATCATGCCTGCCGGAGCCTTGATGCCGTCGACATAGTAGTAGAGGTCTTCGCCATCCTTCAGGATCCCGTTCTTGCTGGTGTCCTCGTCGTGCAGAATGACGCCGTTCTCATCGAAGTAGTAGCCCCACTCCGGAAGCGCAAGGCCATTGGTCTTATGGAGCCAGCAGTCCTGGCCGTTCAGCATAGAATGCTTCACCGCTGCCGAGAGGGTCAGTCCGTCACGTTCCTCCAGATTCTTCTGAACTGCGAAGTAATAATAGTTGACCTCGCCGTCCTCCTTGACAACGCGCTTCAGACCAGCTTCCTCTTCGATAATGCCTCTGTTGAGCCAATAGGTATCCTCTCCAATGCTGTAAACGCCGGTAACGTCGCTCTGGAATACGCCCTCAGCGTCAAAGACGCAGCGTGCTGTTTCAGTTGCTCCATTAGGGATCAGCGCAGCGATACCAGTAGCCGCGTATCCAGTTTTGGGGTCCAGATAGTAGGTATTGCCGTCAATGACCGTCCAACCGGTTTTTTGCAGCTCGCCATCCTTGTAGTACAGCTTGCCGTTCACATCCGTAAACCAGCCGTTCCAGAACTGCCACTGTGCATACAGCGTCATATCGCCGGTCAGTTCAAGAATTGCGCCCGCATCGGCATAGGTGGCTCCGCTGCCATCTGTGGCAGTGTTCCAGCCGATGAACTTGTAGCCCTCACGAGTAAAGGTGTTGGCATTCAGGGCGGTGTCCACACCGACCTCAAAGCGCTGAGGCTCCATACTGCCTTCGCCGCCGTTGGCATTGAAGGTGATGGTGTAGAACACACGGGCAGTTGCAGAGTACTGTGCCGTATAAGTGGCATCCTCTTCAGCAACCACAACCTCCGGACTCCAGCCGGTGAAGGTGTAGCGGTAGTTGTCGTCAGGAGCCTTATCCGTACTGTCCTTGAAGGAAGGCATGGTGCCCTTCAGATAATCTTCCTCAGCTACGACCTCGCCATCGATCACCCAGGTGATGTGTGCGCCAGTCTTAGGAATTTCCTTGCCTTGTTTCAGCAGTTCATTGCAGACAGAGCAGTAGGTGTCGCCGGTGTAACCGGGCGTCGTAAGCGTCGCTTCGACCGCATTGTGGGTCTCCGGCTTATGACCGGTAGCCGGGATCACTTCCTGTGCAACAAGTACTTCCTTGCAGACGGAGCAATGCTTGCCTTCCGTCAGGCCGGGTTCGGTGCAGGTCGGTGCCTTTGCTGCATCAATAACTTCAGTATGGCCCTTGGCAGGAATCTCAGTCTGTGCAACGAGGACTTCATTGCACACAGAGCAGTGCTTACCCTCGGTCTTGCCGGGTGTCGTGCAGGTCGGCTCAACTGCCGGATCAACGACCTCGGTATGTCCCTTGGCGGGGATCACTTCCTGTGCAACGAGTACAGTATTGCAGACGGAGCAGTGCTTGCCTTCGGTCAGGCCAGTCTTGGTGCAGGTTGCCTCAACAGCCGCATCGATTGCTTCGGTGTGTCCCGTAGCAGGGATCTCTTCCATACCGGAGAGAATTGCCTCACAAACGGAGCACTTCGTACCGGCTTTATGACCAGCCTCGGTGCAGGTAGCGGGCTGTTCCGCAACTTCAACAGGGGTATGCCCGGTTGCATCGATTGCTTCGGTCTTGGTTGCATTGCAAACCGTGCAGGTGTAGGTCTTGACGCCGGCATTCTCACAGGTGGGGGCAGTCGTGATTTCGCCCTCATTCCAGCTGTGGCCCTTGGCGGGGATCTCTTCCTGGGCTTTGATCACCGCTCCGCAGACAGAGCAGCTAATGCCGTCCGTCAGCCCCGTTTCGGTACAGGTTGCGGGCTTGCCCGCAACGGTCTTCTCAGTGTGGCCGGTCGCGGGAATCACTTCCTGTGCAACAAGAATCTCATTGCAGACGGAGCAGTGTTTGCCCTCGGTCTTGCCGGGCTGAGTGCAGGTTGCCTCAACGGCAGCATCAATGACCTCGGTGTGGCCCTTGGCCTGAACGGTTTCGCCCTTGGTGATTTCCTTGCCGCAAACGGCACATACCGTATCGCCGGTGTAGCCGTCCTCGGTGCAGGTGGCATCCTTCTTGTTGATCACCTTGGTGAGAGAATGATTGTCCTCCCACTGGGCATAAAGAGTGGTGTTCTCGGTTAGATTAACAGTCGCACCATCCGCATAGGAGTCGCCAGTACCGTCAGCCGCCGTAGTCCAGTTCAGGAAGTTGTAGCCTTCACGAGTGAAGGTGTTTGCAGTCAGCACGGTATCCGTCTTTGCAGTCACGGTCTGCGGAGCCATCGTGCCTTCGACCGGGTATTCCGCACTTCCGTTGGCTTCAAAGGTAACCGTCAGCTCCGTGGGCTCTTCGCCGCCCCAGACGCCGTTGACATAGTTGATGATATCGCCAGCCTTGGCGGTCTTCGTCTCGGTGTAGGTGCCGTCGGCATTGTGTAGCTTGGCGGGGGTAATGGAGATCGTCACCGCACTATTGCCATTTGCATTATACTGATAGGTTGCGGTCGCCGTGCCGGGTGCGCCCTGCTGAATGTACTTGCCGGTGCCGCCGCTGGAGCAGATGTCCGCGCCGCCTGCGGTGGTGTAGATGGCGCCAATAGCCGTTACGCTGCCGTTCACATCCATCTTCGCATCAACCAAGTCGTTATTGGAGCGGTTGTATGCCTTACCAGGCGCATAGGCCACGGACTTAAACTTGCAGGGACCCCAGACGAAGTTGTCGGAGCTCCATTCGTCGCTGTCATAGAAATAGATGTTCTTTCCGTTTGCAACCGTCAGGCCAGCACCCTCGGCAATATTGACCTCAACGCCTGCCAGCAGAGCCGCATCCTGATTGATTATCACATTTCCAGACTGAATATTGATGGTAATATTATTAGTGATTGGCAATACATAGCTTGCAGAGTTAACACTCATTCCTGCAAGCGTTAGTGCCAACGTGTTCAGCGCTGCTTCGCCATTTATCGTGAACACAAGGCGATCCGTCTTTTCATCGTAATCTTTAGTAAAGCTTCCTGATTCCACTTTGAACATACCCGTGTCACCAATAAAGCTGATTGCCGTAGTATAAGTACTGCTCATTGCGTAAACGCCGCTGTAAACCTGTTCATTAGCCCCGGCATTTAGAGTCAAAGGGACTTCAATGTTTTGTACGAAATACTGTGAAAATGGAAACACCTTTTTGCCGCCGTTGGCTATTGTAGAAGAAGCACTGCCGCCACGGAAGTCTGCGATCTGGTAGAATTCATACACGGTTGCACCAGATTCCGCCAGAATAGAGCCACTTCCGGAGACAAACCCCCATGCATAGAGGCTGCCGCCATTCTTGACTGTGATGGAACTATTATCCGCCATTTTAATATAGCCATAGTCTCCCACAGGACGTCCTTGCTCGCTACCGCCAGCAGCATAGTATCTGCCGCCCAAGCTGATAGCGCCATTAACAGTAATGGAACTACCCTCGCTTATCGTCAGCGTGCGGAATGGTTTTGAAGCCGGGGCCGTGCGAATTGCTGCAGGGGCATCCGTATACAGCGTTCCCGCCTCATCAAACGGAATCAGAAGTGTAATTCCAGCCGGAATGGTATAGGTACCGCTGATGGAGCCATCAGTAGCCAAGGTGATCTTGGACTGGCTGTTTGCCTGTGCATAGGAAACCGCATCGCCCAGATCGTCAAACCGCTGGCCTCCGGTTTCAAACAGGGCCGCCGTTTTACTTGCGAACCGCGCTGTGATGGTGCAGTCGCTTTCAATGTTCAGCGCAGCCTTTGCAGATGTGTTGATATATTTTTCGTTAGAAACATCATACCAACCCATGAACTGATAACCATCCGCCGGGGTCGCTACTACCTGATAGGCAGTCATGGAGCTTTGCGTGTTGCTGTATTCCTCGGTAATGAGTTTCCCGTCTACTGTATAAGTACCGTTTTCAGCAGGCAGGAAAGTCGTAGTTGCATTAACATCGCTTACCAGAACCACATTGGTAAGGGTGATTTTCGTGGCAGCAGTGGTGCTGCCAGATTTAATGTATACTTTAACGGTCTCGTCAGCCGCCAGTTCCTTGGTGAAGCTGGCACCCGAAGAAACCACAGTACCATCCACCTGAATCGTTCCACTATTCTGTTCAATGGTATAGTCAAAGGAAAGGGTTGCCGTCGTCGCCTTTTTGTTTGTAATTGTCAGTGTAGAGTTATAGTGCGAGTCGCTGCATGTTCCAGCAGTACCAGTAACCGAACCTGTTATACTTGTGCCGTTAGCAGTCCATATATCACCGTCCGCATCACCGGAGAAGCTCAGACCAATATTCTCATCGGCTAAACCTGTCACAGTTCCACTGGTTGCTGCAAACGCTGTCATGGTCACATTTGGAAGCAGTGCCATGACCATGCACATGCAGAGCACAAGCGAAAGGAATCGCTTCAATGTGCTTTTCATTTCATTACCTTCTTTCTTTGATGATTTCTGGCGTTTATTTCTATGTAAATGCTGAGTCCCGCCGCAAATGCGATGGCCGCCCAGACATGAGAGAGGTGGAACAGCATCCCCGTAGAGGATGTCCGGAAAAATTCATCAATAAAGCGGAACGCTCCGTAGGATGCCATATATAGTGGGTAAATACTGCCGGGGTTCTTGCTCTTTTTCACTCTGGGAACGAGCAGGATCAGCATCACAATGTAATAGAGAATCTCGAGTTCCCTTGTTGGAAAGTGAAAATGCGTTCCCGGTATAACTAAGCCGGAGCAGCATCCAGCGACGATGCAGTTGACCCGAGCACACATCAGTGTAAAAAGCATACACGGAGTAAACACATCGCACACTTTGCAGTAAGGCCGCTTGGTAAGCTTGGCTCCCAGCCAGTAGGCTGCCGGCATAAAAAACACACCGCCAAACAGACTCATGTTGCCTATGTCGCCGCTTTCCAGAAAAGCAAAGACTTTCACACTGCATACGCCGATAGCAGTATGCAATACCGAAAGGATCAGTACGGCATACCATTTCATTTGGAGTTGCCGCCGCATCCTGTACAGCCAGAATACATTGAAGATAGTTCCCAGCAGCAAGAGCATGACCAGGGAATGCTCCTTCAGCCAGATAAATACAAGATTAAGCAAAGCATACTCCTTTTCGTAATCGTATCTTCCATGGGGTATGGCGCTTTTAGCACCATACCCCATGGCTTATTCGGTCATCTCACCATCTTGCCGTCCGCACCAAAGGTGTAGAATGTGGCAGGCAGCAGGTTGTTGGTCTTAGACACCCAGTAACGCTGATTTACGATGACCTTGCAGTAGCTGTTCACATAGTAATAATCGCCGTCAATCTGGATCAGGCCAGCATAGGTCTTGACGCCGTCCACATAGTAATACAACTCGCCGTCCTCACTGACGATGCCGTTCTTCACCTCGGGATCAGGATCCGGATTGGGGTCGGGCGTCGGAATAGGCGCATCCGTCATCTTGCCTTCCGCGTCAAAGTTGTAGAATGCAGCGGGGAGCAGATCATTGGTCTTAGACACCCAGTAGCGCTGATTGGTGATAACCTTGCAGTAGCTGTTCACATAGTAATAATCGCCGTCGATCTGAATCAGGCCAGCGTAGGTCTTGACACCATTGACATAGTAATACAGTTCGCCATCCTCGTTGACGATGCCGTTCTTCACCTCGGGATCAGGATTGGGATCCGGATCGGGGGCAGGTGTCGGAATGGGTGCATCTGTCATTTTGCCGTCTACATCGAAGTTGTAGAAACCAGCAGGCAACAGGTCATTGGTTTTGGACACCCAGTAGCGTTGGTTGGTGACTACCTTGCAGGAGCTGTTTACATAGTAGTAATCGCCGTCAATCTGAATCAGGCCAGCGTAGAAGCGAACGCCGTTGACATAGTAATACAGTTCGCCGTCTTCATTTACGATGCCATCCTTTGAAGGATCGGGCGTATCAATGATCATGCGGCCATCTTCATCAAAGCTGTAGAATGCCGGTGCAAAGCCAGTATCATTGGGGTAGGAAACCCAATGACGGGTGTTCTTCACTGCCGTGTAGTCTACGCTTCCGAAATAATAGTAGTATCCGTCTTCCGCCAGATACAGGCCATTGCAGACCATGCCGTTGATGGTATAATAAGTATTTCCGTTAAGATAGAAGAGCCCCGTGTGCTGATATACGCCATGGCAGATACCATCTTCTCCAAAGTCGTACCAATAAATCGGGTCATCATGGTTGTCGCGCAGTTTTACATACCGGAGGCCTTCATAGCGATAACCGTCCTGATTGAAGAAATACAGATTACCTTCAATGGTGTACCACTTGCCCTGAACAAAGCCGGGGCCATAATAGTAGCGCTTACCGTGGTCAGTGGCCAGCCATGCACCATTCACCAACTTGCCGTTTTCAAATTGATAGGTCACATTGGGGAAGAAGCTGCTGTTTTCACCATTCAGTCCCTGGAAAGTCTCAGGGTCAAAGTAGTAATAACCGTTGTTGCCATCTGCATCCGTCAGGTTCCACCAACCGGACTTGGCCACGCCGTTGATGGCGTAATACCATGCACCATCGACTTCAATCAGCCCAGTGACCTTGCCTTCACAAGCACCGGTTGTCTCATTGAACTGATAGAAATACTCGTTGCTCTCATCGTTGAGGCCAGGAACCTTGTGGATTCCCTTCAAGGCGTTGTTCTCGACGAAGTAATAGGATGTACCGTTGACCGTTTTCCAGCCGGACCAGGAACCGTTGTCCAGGATGAAACGATCCGTGAAATCCTGATACGATTCGCAGTAGAAATGGCCGCCGCAGGGGTGCGTAGTATTCTCCGGCTCCTCATAGGGATAGATCCCATACTGCTCCTGGAAGGAGGTCTGCTTCGCCATGTTGTAGAGCGCGTTTGCGCCCAGATAGATGTCGTAGCCAACCGAACCGGAGTTCTCAATGCTCAGGCACTGATTATCATCCCACTGTGCGCCGCCCTTGGCGGACAGCTGCACGCCGCTGAGGATACAGATGGGGTTGGCCGTATCGGGATCGATGGCCTGGCTCTGCTTGATAAAGTTGCACTTCACAGTAAGCAGATTGTTTTCGTCCAAAGATGCGGATGTCAGGCGGAAATAATCATTCGACACCGTCAGGTTGGAAATGTCCACAGTGACATTCTGGTCAAACTGGAACTTCACCGTTACCTCGGTCTTCGAACTGACGCGCTCCGCCAGCTGGAGCAGCAGATCCCAAGCTGTAATGCCGGAAATATCGCCGCCAGCAACCATGGACAGAAGAGGCTCCAGTTTTTCAGGCACCTTAATCGTCATCATATCCAGTCCGAAGACATAGGTGACATTCATGGGCTGGCTGGGATCGATCACATGATAGCGGTCTGTCTCGCCGTCGCCGCCGGGGAGATATTCCGCATTGGAGACATCTCTCGTCCATGCGAAGGTTCTGTCGCCGCTCGTGGCGTTGTCAAAGTCGAAAATCGCCTGATTGGCACTGTACATAGCGACCTTGATCGTGGCACTAATGGAATAGTCCCGCGTAATCATGGCCGTGATGGTCACATTGCGCAGACTGGACGCCTCACTGCCGGTAAAGGCAAAGCCGTTGTTCGCAGCTTCAACGGTACCTGCTGCGCTGTTGCTCAGTTCAAATGTGATATCGCCTGCGCACACAGCGACGGGATTCTCGTTATAGGTTGCAATCAGAGGAAGGCGCACCGAGTCTCCGTAAATGGCGTTGATGCTCGTTTTGGAGAATTTCAGGCCATTCGGTTCGACCACGGTAAGCGTCTTGCTGCCGATCACCGTGTCACCAGACAGGAGCTGAATTTCCACGCTGCCCTTTTTAACGGCGGTGAAAACGCCATCTTCAGAGACGGTACCGATAGTTTCATCCGCGGACTTCCATGTGATATCGGCAGGGAGTTCCGCCGCGCTGCCGGACACACTGACACCGGAAGCGACCATGCGGACTGTGGCACCGCTCGTCAGGTAATCGTAGGCGGAGGTGATCAGGGCATGATCAAACTCCGTAGAGACAGGGGCTGTGGAGACCACCATCAGAGATGAACTAACGGAACGCTCATAACCATCCGAAGGACGGTTCACGACCGTGAGCGTATTGCTGCCTTCCTGCTTCGCTACGAAGGTAGTGGAACCGCCACCGTCCAGATTGATTGCGGTCACACAGCCTGCGTCCAGCATGATCTGTGCCAGTTCTTCAGCACTGCCGCCGGCGGAGAAGGGTTCCTGACGACCGTCCAGCACCATCAAGACAACCTTGCCCTCAGCGGTGATACCCACACAGGTGCGGGAATGACGGCTGTTATAATAGTCTGCTGCGCTGGTCACGACGGACTTTCCATCCTTGACCAGATAAACGCTGCCGCCGACAGCCTCTTGGATTTGGTCTTTATAGGCTGCGTAATCGCTGGAGCTGCCGATCATGGCGGTTCCATCCTTCAGAATCGCAAAGAAGTTTTCAGAGGCGACACCGTGATATTCGACACCCTCCATGACCAAAGCACCGCTGGGGGCACCGGTGGTCATGTTGTAAAAGTCTGCATTGACACCGATGACCGCATTGTAGTGTTCCACATAGTTCGCCGTGTCGGCCGGATCGGAGTGGCGCTTCTGGGCCGCAGTCATCTGGTCGGATACGCGGGACATGGCCCAGCCCTGGCTCGGATCGTTGGCATGATAATTGGCGTGGATGCTCACATCATCGCGGGAAATATCAGCGGTCGCAATGTAGTAAACGATCTGCTTGTCGTCCTTGGTCAGCGCATAGTTGATCGTCTGCGTCACGCCGGGAGCGACCGTCGTCGTATCCGAAGAGAACACAGAGTAGTATGCATCATCCGGCTCCGGGTCGGGTTCGGGATCCGGATCAGGGTCGACCGGGTCGGTACCGTTCGGATCACCCGCAAGGTCAAAGAGATAATCTGCAAAAGCGTAGCAGCACGCTTTACGCAGCGTTTCATAGTTGGAAAGATCGGTCAGAGAATAGGAGCTCTCCAGCGCACCGATCAGGGTATTCCCGGTATAGGTACTCATAACCTTGCTCCGGATACCGTCCTTGGTGACCATGCCGCCCAGGCGGTTGGTCAGAAAGTAGGAAGCGCGGCTTGCATCTGTAAGCCCTGCGGTGAAGTAGTTCTCAATGATCGTGCTCAACGCCACACCGCCGCGGTTCATCTCCGTTGTGAGATAGAACGCATCCATGTCGCCATAGAGGTCCGTATCAGCGAAGGAGTGATCCACACTGTTGAGCGTGCCGTAATCTACACCGAGGTATCTTGCACGAATGTTGGCGGCAAGCGTATCGACGTCAGTCTCCGTGGTATCCACCTTGTCGGTGATATCCACGTTTTCGGCGCAGTACATCAGATCTGTAATGTCACCGGCCCAACTGCCCATGTCGGCACGAGCCTGAACAACAGCATCCGTCATGCCCTGCACCTTGGCGTAATTGGCCACATCCATTGCGCCAAACACATGGCCAAGGTCAACTTTATTGCCATTTGGCAATGTGAAGTTGTTGATGTTCTTCAGCGCAGAGGCCGAAGTGTTATTAGCGGTATCCTGCTCGGAAACGTAGGCGGTGAAGGCAGTATTCTCCTTGCCGCAGACCATTTCCCAAGTGCCGGAGGTGTACCGCTCCACGCCTGTACGGATATAGTTGATGATCAGCGCATTGGCATTCTCACCGGCATTTTCTTCCGCATAGGTCTGGGCATAGCCTTCCAGAACCTTGAAGCAGGAAAGGAATGTCGCATAGTCTGAAATCTCAGTGACGGTAGATGTCTCATCCGCCTGCTCCGATTCCTGGTCTTCCAGTTCAATGGAGACATCCTCGAGTTCAGAAGCAACAGGTTCTTCATAGTTCGTGGCGGTATCCTCAATTGCCGAGTCATCTGCCGCATACGCTCCAACAGGTAGTAGCGTTGTCAGCAGCATGACGACAACAAGGCACATTGACAGATACCTTTTCATCGTTCCTCTCGCCATGTCAGTTTCTCCTTACATTTATTTTAAATTATCGATCAGATAATTTAAGTCCTCCTGCATTGCGTAGAAGCGGGTCTGCTCTGTCTCTTCCAAGCCAGAATCGGCAGGCAGTTCCTCTACATGCAGATAAACATTTCGCTGGGTTCCTGTGTCATCCGTCAGGCTGCCGACAACCTCACTGCTGTCATCACCAATTAAAACCTTGAACAATTCATAGGTTTCTTCTCCGCTCTTGGTTTCAAAGGTAACCGCAATCGTGTTTCCGTTCTGCTCCTGGCGAATGGTAACATACTCCTGCCAACGATCCGGATAATGCAGATCACCGTAGCCTGTATGAACGACTACATCTTCTGGAATCGTATCTGCAGAAGCATTATCATTCTGTTCTTTCTGCACTTTGTCATTGCCGCATCCGGCCAACAGACCACATAAAAGTGCAACGCATAACAAATAGCCTATCAGTTTGACTGGTGTCTTTCTTTTCATTCCATGACCTTCCTTTATTTTTGATTTTGCTATATTCTTCAGGGCGTATGCCCTAAAATCACAAGTATTCCGTGTATGGGTGCTCGGTATCTAATTTCAAGTATTTGTGATGGCTTCTTTGCTTATCTGGCGGTGGATCTTGCCGATAGTCACCATACTTCTGCTTCAGATACGCATCACAGTCTTCCGGAAGACGGACAGGAAGCCCCTCGAATATGCCGTAGCTGCCATCGCCATATATTTCTTTTCTGTGGTATTCCAAGTGTCCCTGCCAGTTCCCGTGGTTTGCGATGACATTCGAAGATTCTACCGGCCATGCAGAGATCAATGCTGTATAGGCCGCAGCAGTTTGTGCGGTATTTTTACCAAAGCCCAAAGCTCGCAGCGGATTCACAACTGCTTCTTTCCATCGCTCAGGACGAACACAGGGAATAGATAGCTTTCTGACAAACCAGGCTTTCTTGCGCTCCAGTCGTTCCTGCTCTTTTTTATCTTTCGGGTAACCATCCAGGGGGAAAATGTCAATGCTGATTCCATGGTTGATTGGAAGTGCCGCGACGCTTTCCTCAATGCAAGTCGTTTCTGAATCCCTCAGTTTGCTGTAGATAGCAGGAAATGCAGGATCTGATTGAAAGTTTTGAAGGAAAAACTGTTTTGGAAGCAAAGCCGGAGCTTCCTTGCAGAAGCGTTCATAATCATTGCGGAATAGCGCGACATCGACATCATCATCCCAAGGGACAAAACCACCATACTTAACCGCCCCCAGCGCACTGCCACATACTAAGAAGTATTTCAACTGCAACCGATCACAGATCTGCGTGAAGATTTGAAGCATCTGGAACACTTTCTTCTGAATTGGGGTCATTCTCTAATCTCCTCATCATTGCACTGACCATTCCATCCACTACGCACAGAGCAAGGAAGAAGTTCAATGCACCTTCCCAAATTGGTTCAACAAAGCAATTGACATACGCGCCGATATACAGGAACAGAAGAAGGTATCGCAGCGACGGAAGGATTTTTGGGTTTTTCCATATCACCGTCACATTGGCGAAGTTTTTAATGGAGTAAATCAGCAACAGGCAAAATGGAATAATTCCTGAAACTCTGCCAACATCCAACCACATGTTGTGGCGATATATCTGACTGGCTCGGCCACCCATCGGGTACTGAATCAATTCACGCAGTCCGATCCAAAAGCTTTGAAAGCGGAAAGAATCCGAATTCTCTAAGGATGCCCGCCGCTCATAGCGCGCCGCCAGATTTGTACTTAGGATATAATCCCTGATGGACAATACATTGAAATGGTAGAACAGAAACGCAATCAGGCTGATAACGACCATGATTCCAAGACATTTCAAAATTCCAGCAATACCATGCTCGCTGTATGCGAATTGCAGTGCGGCAAGAATCACAATCAGCAGAAGAATTGCAAATTGTGTTCGTGTTCCCAGCATGAACATGTACTGAATTGTGGCAAAAAACAACGCAAGGAACATGATCTTTACCGGGAGTCTTTTCTCGAACTTCACCGCATAGGGGGTAACTGAGATCGGCAGCGTATTCAGTGCGCCGGATCCTGTTGCAGCTCGATATGTACCTGTCCAGAAATCAATCAAACGGTATCGGTTATTTCCGATGTTGACCAGCATATTCAAGGTTGCGTAAGTTCCAAATCCGGCTGCCAGCGCCAAAATGCCATCTCGGATTTGTTTATCAGAACTTCCCTCAGCGATGAGCCAACCGATTGCGAATGCGACGACTGGCAGAATTCCATGGTGGTACACGCCTGAGATCGTCCGCATTCCAATCAGGGCATATGTCATGCCTGCAGACAGCAGCAGCCAAAAGCCTGGCGCATACAAGAAGTTAAAATAGATTTCTCTGCCAAGCATTCGCTGCCGCAACAGAGCTACAAACAGGAACACCAGCGGATATGCATATCCCCAATTGATCGCACCGAGCGTCAGCAGGAACAGAGGTACAATTGTCATGCGTTGCTTTGCTCCTTATGAATGAAGTCCAGGACCCGGTGCATTTGCACATTTCGATTTTTATTCTTCAGTACAAAATCTCTCCCTCTCGCGCCCATCGCATCCAGCTCTGATGGGCTTAATTCTCTGAGAGATTCCACCGTATTCCGAATGGAAGCAGCGCTCTCCTCTGGAATATAAGTTAAGAATGGATCATACTCTCCGGGTATCCCGTCCAGACGAAACATCATGACCGGACGGCCCGATGCCATATACTCCATAGTCTTGGAAGGAAAGCTGTACTTCGTGTATTCGCCCTGATTGGTTCTTGGATTGACAAGCACGGTTGCTTGCTTCTGCAACTGCACCGCTTCCTCATGTGGTAAAAAACCGAAGAAGCGAATACGGGAATCCTGCGCAGCATACGTGCGAATTTCTTCCTCCATTTCACCGGAGCCGCACAGCCACAATTCAATATCAAGATCCGGTAACTCCTTCATCGCCTGGAGGAGCAATTCAATGCCATAGCGCCGGTTCAACCGTCCTGTATATAGCATGGAAAACGGTTGAGGCTTTGAAACCGGCGGTTCATCTGCAACATCTCCGCACATTCCCTCCATCACGAGGTATGGGCGATCACCTACATGCAAAGGCACAGCCATTTGTTCCGTCAGGAGAATGAAACGATCTACCCTTGCCATAAAGTGATAAACAATTTTGCAGTGGATTCTCCGCAAGAGTTTCCTGAATGAAGAAACCCGGTGCATATCATAAAACTCGGGGATATCCGTAATCACTGCCGTTACTTTGTATTCGGGATTCAGTTTATTGACAGCCCACAAAAACGGAAGATATGCTGTGAAGATCAGAACTTCCGATTCACACGGATACTTCTTCAGCCACGCCCGTACCTTCCTCATTCGCATGAATTGTTTTACGAGCGGGATATTCCAGCAGCCGACCTCATGGCCGACTATGTTCTCACAGGACCAGTCTGTATCTTTCAGGTGAAAGATTTTGAAGTTTTTAGGCCATGTTCCAACTGGCAGGGCATTGATAACAATCAGTGGTTCATCTGTATTCGCATGGATTCCCTTAATCAAATTCCATTGAAAGTTATTCGCCGCATTGGAGACACCTCGTTTTGATGCGGATATAATTTCCTGTTCCCGTTCCTCTGGGAACAATGGTCCCAAAATAATCATACAGATAGCTCCACCGCTTCCCGTTCCGTCAGTTTATAAATTTGCTCTGCCAGTCCGTCAATATCATTTTCTTTTACAATGTACTCTCCACCCGCACTCTCAGGGCTACCGCCGACATCATAGGTGATGACTGGCGTCCCGCAGGCTCTGGCTTCCAAATTCACCGTCGGGTATGTATCCTGGTGCGTAGGATTGACGAACACGTCTGCCGCACTGTAGATTTCGGCCAACTCTCTGGGACTGGCTGTACGGGGCAGGGCCAGGATGCCCGGCAAGAGCCTGCTTTTTTGCTTATCCGTCACGCCTACCAAGACGATTGCAAACCGGCTGTCCAGCTTTTCCCGCAGCCGGCAAAAATCGAGCAGTCCTTTCTCCTTATCCCAAACGCTGGCTGCACCCAGAATAACTGTTTTCCCGTCCAATCCGTATTGTTCTCGGAAATCACTTGGTGTTGGCTTGAACAGGCTTTTATCGATCTGATTGTGTACTACTTCAACAGGGTATTCTTTTAAGAAACTTTGCTTCACTGTCCGGGCCAACCACTCCGATGGAACAATGATTGTCAAGTTTGCAAGGCCAGTAAAGCACGCCTGTTTCTGCCGGTAGTTCCTCTGCGTGTGATCCGCCCCATATGTTTTGGGATATGCCTTCAACTGTGGACAATCTCCGCAGCCGGATTTCCAGCGGTCACATTTTGCGGCGCTGAAATGAGCACAATGTCCGGTAAATGCCCAGCAGTCGTGAAGCGTCCAAAGGATTTTGATTTGAGAATGCTCTTTCAACCATTTGAAGAGCAGTTCAATATTTAAATAGTAGCCATGCAGATTGTGTAGCCAAATCACATCCGGCTGAAAATGCTCGATTTGTGAAAGCAATCGCTGTGTTGCCGCTCTGGAGCCGCATCCATTCAAATCGAATAAACGCGTAATTCCTGCGTGAAACAGATAATCCGGCTTTGTGCCGATTCGAATCAATTGTGCTGCACCGTTATCTGCACATGTCCTTCCATATGCGGCAGCACATTCATGGCCCTCGTTTTTGAGCTGTTCACATTTATCTGCGATAATTCTGCCTGTACTTCCAAATCCGTAGACAGAGTTAATGAATAGGTATTTCATGAAAAGCAATCCCTTAGTTGGCCGTGCGTAATACGTTCTTAACCAAGGCGGCATACTTGCTTAGGCCGATGCCCCTGGCATACTTTTCTGTGTAGAGTCTCACTGCATTATCTGACATTTTTTTGCACAGTTCCGGGTTCCGATACAGTTTCAAGATATTCTGGGTGAGCTGCACACCATTTCCCACATCTGAACATAGCCCGATTTCAGAACGCAAAGCTTCCTTTGATAAGTAGGAGCTTTGTTCCGCGACAGCCAGAATTGGCAAACCGCCCTGCAGATAGCTATAATATTTACTGGGGGCACACATACCGGTCAGCCCCTTTTCGAGACTGACAATGCCGCAGGAACTGGCAGCGACCGCATGCTCAAAAGCAGCTCCGGTGAGGAAATCGCAGATTCTGACATTGGGAAGCCGTTCTGCCACCTGTCGGACTGATGGCATTTTGTTTCCGTGACCGGCAATTAAAAATTTGATATTCTTGTGATCCGCCAATTGATCCATTGCCTGAATCATGGCTGTTTCATCCTGACAGATACCGATGTTGCCAAAGTAGGCAACGATAAAGTCCTCATTTGTATATCCCAGTTCAGCCCGTGCTGTGGATTTGCTGCCAGCTGTTGCTTCATGCGCCCAATTGGAAATGGTGACAACGCGATCCGCAGAAAGCTCAGGCCGATGGCTGAGAAGGTATTCCCGCATCTCATCGGTCAATGCAACAACGGATTCGGCGCGTTGGAAGAGACTTTTGTTGATTCGCTGCATTACGCTTGAAACGGTGCTGCCTTCTCTCAGGCTGCCCGAAGCGTAGGCAACTTCCGGATAGACATCGTAGGACACGAAAATGATTTTCGTTTTAAAGAGTCTATTGGCCAAAATTGCAGCAATGGGAAGCACCGGTGGATTCGAATAGACAATGACCGCTTGGTAGTCCTTAATTTCAAAAATATGGAGCAAAACCGAAAGTGTAAAAGAAAAGTAGTTAATCAGTCTGCCGAGCTTGCTGCGTCGGTTGAGCTGCATATAGTGAAGCCGACGAATGGAAACGCCATCCTTCGTTTCTCTAACTGGAACCTCGCCGCTGGTGTTATATTCCCTTGGGTACCCGCACAAGGCACCAACGGAGTATCCACTCTGCGCCAAATGCCTGGCCGTATCAAAAGGGAGTGTTGCGGAGGAGTTATATTCTGGATAGAAAAACTGGCAGAGGAAAAGGATGTCACGTTTCATTTTTTCACGATCTCTCTTACTTGTTTCTTGTTCCGGTTTAAGGACCCTAACGCACCAATATCACCTGGCTCCCTCATGAGAAAAAACGATATGTACAGTCTTTAAGAGGCATCTGATGTCAAGGGCGATGGATTGGCGTTCAATGTATTCCATATCGTAGATGATCTTTTCTTCCGGCTTCAGTGAGTATCCGCCGTTTACCTGCGCATACCCGGTCAGCCCCGGTGTGACCAGCAGGCGGTTGGAGAAGCCTGGAATATATTTCTCAAATTCTCTGTAGAAATAAGCACGCTCCGGCCGCGGGCCGACGAAACTCATGTCGCCGCGCAGGATGTTATAGAGCTGGGGAAGTTCGTCCAGCCGAGTGCGTCGAAGGATTTGGCCAAAGTGTGTGCATCTTGGATCCTGTTCATCTGCCCACTGGGGACCGTTTTCCTCTGCATCAAGGCGCATGGATCTGAATTTATAAATCATAAAGGGCTTTCCATTGATACCAAGCCGCTCCTGCTTAAAAATCGGGGTACCCGGCGAGTCTATGGTGATGATCAATGCAATAATCATCATCGGGATCGCCAGAATCAGCAGGCCCAAAAAAGAGCATACTATGTCAAAAACACGCTTCGTTATCAGGTACAGCTTCTTTTGATGCAGCACTGGTCTTGCAACCTGAATAATCACATCTACAGAGCGCTCCTCTGCCAAACAGCTGGTCGCTGTCGTCGCCATATATCTCACATCCCTACACTTTTAATCTCTGATAGCTGCACCGTCAGGTCGGTGTTGAGCCAGCCGAGATCAAAAGCTCTTCACGAATGTTAGGTACAACAAAGCTGTATATCTGTTCAAATGCCCACTGTGTGGTCGCATCATCATCCGGCATTTCACCGCCAAGCACTCTTGCGGCAAAAGACAGCATCGTGTCAAAAACCTGATGAAGTAGCATGTTGACATTGGCTTCCGGTTTGAAAGTTTGTTCCACCGCTGCAAATAGCTCCTGAAAACATTGGAGATGCTCCTCGTATGCATAAGTGCGGCAATTCGCAGAATAGTAGTATCGAAGGTAAAAGAGGCAGTCGTCCTTCCTTCCAAGAATGAACCTCCAGCTTGCTGACCACAGTTGAAACGCTCTGTCCTTCCATGGAGCATTCTGTATATGCATACCCACGAGGTTTTGCTTGAGAAAATATGCGAAAGCGACATCTTCCATGTGGAAGGCGGCACACAGCAGCGCCTCTTTGCTCTCAAAGCAGCGATAGATATATGCTTCGCTCAGGCCAGCTTCTGTTGCGATTGCTTTCGTTGTCGTTTTGTCTAATCCATCCCTGGCCACAACACGAACTGTCCCCTCGATAAAAGCCTGCCTTGCATTCCGTTCCTTCTTCATTCAATTACCTCATTTATGGCGTATGATGTTATTACTAAGTGAGTGCCCACTATGTTGTGTCCAAGAAAAAAGCAAATCATTTTTATTGCTGCGAATGATTTGCTGATCCGCAATCGGAGATTTCGTGGAGTTTGCCACTCCACGGGAAGGATAAACCCTAATTTTTCTTTCGTATTATAGCATATTGCACGTCGGAATGCAATTGCCTCAACGAGGAAATGGAAGAAAAAAGTATGATTTTATCAGCGCACGGCAATATTTGTCGAAGAAATACCTTGATTTGAAAGTTTAGCGCAGTCAATCCGGCAGTCTGGATGGATTTAAAATAAGATCCACACCCATATGATCACAGCACAAGGAGGAATTACAAAATGGCAAAGGGTGAGAATATCTTCAGACGGCGGGATGGACGCTGGGAAGCCCGCTATAGCAAAGGGCGCGAACTATCCGGAAAAATCAAGTATGGATACTGCTATGGAAAAACATATCGTGAGGCCAAAGAGAAAGCAGAAAAGTGCAAAGCGGCGTTAGCAAGCGGAAATCCCTTGCCAACATCCAGGACTCCAAATCTGTTTTCCGCCTATTGTATGGGGTGGCTTCACGCAAAGAAAAGCAAGGTGAAAGAATCAACATATATCAAGTATAGCACAGTAGTTGAAAAGCACATCATTCCCAAGCTTGGTGATTGCTGCCCTTTGGGATTTACTACGGAACTGATGGACGATTTCATCAGAGAATTACAGTTTGAAGATGAGCTGGCACCAAAGACCGTACATGATATTCTGGTCGTGTTGCACGGGATATTAAAGTTCACTGCTTCAAAGTGCAAGGGAGTCTTTCCTACCGTGGAGATCAACTATCCGAAGATAGGAAAAAAGGAAATGCGCGTTTTGTCCAGAGAGGAACAGGAGCGCTTCATTTCATATCTGCAAAAGAATTTGGATCCATGCAGATTTGGTATCTTGCTGGCGCTGTGTACAGGCATACGAATTGGCGAACTCTGCGCGTTGCGTTGGGAATACATTTCTACGAGAGATAACGCAATCAAAATTGTAGAGACGCTGCAAAGGCTGCGTGATACCAGCGCATCACAGAATGCTCGAACGAGAATCGTAATCGGTCCACCCAAAAGCGATACCTCCGTGCGAACGATCCCTATGACGGAATATGCGGCTGGGCTTTGCAGGCACATGAAGCCGCAAAGTTCAGCCGCATATGTTTTGACCGGAACGGACGCATTCATGGAGCCACGGGTATTGCAGTATCGATTGGAAAAGTACACGCAGGCATGTGGCCTGGAGGGGGTGCATTTTCATACACTTCGGCACACATTTGCGACACGAGCTGTTGAGGTCGGATTTGAAATCAAATCCTTGTCCGAAATCTTAGGCCATGCCTCTGTCACAATCACGCTGGACCGATACGTGCATTCTTCGTTGGAGCTGAAAAGGGACAATATGCAAAAGCTGAATGCTGCAGGGATGTGATCTCTGCGCAGTCAAAAATCAGTGTTATCGGATGATATCAAATCGGGAAAAGCCCTGCTATGCGGGGCTTTTTCTTTGCTTCTGTAGCAGAGTGGCAAACTCCACGAAAATAACACGGTAATCTGTGTGACTCAGGAGATTTTCGCATTGCGGAAATCTCCTTTTGTTTTTCCAGTGCGGTGATTCAATAACGCCTTCTATCGCTATCTCGCCCCGCTTTATAAATCGCTGTTCTGCTCTTTTTAATTATACAATGCTCTATAAATAAGTCAATAGCTCTTTTTATAGAGCGGATAAAAAATGCCGGGCAAGATATAATTTTATCCAGAAAGGGGCGGCATTTTTATGAGCAAGGAAGGCGTCAGCTTTAAGAACAGAGACCGTTTTATTCAGCTTGGTATTGCAATTTCAACTCTGCGCAAATTGCGTGGTATGTCTCAGGATCAACTGGCAGAGAAGGCTAATATGAGCCGCTCTCATCTAAGCGCCATTGAAGCGCCTAACATGATCAGAAGCTTTTCCTTGGAGACACTATTCAATCTTGCAGACGCATTAATGATCACGCCATCTGAACTTCTCAACACATCACTTTTTTCTGAGCAAATCAACAATCTTACGGATTCTGAGAAGTAACTGTTCTACTGTTCTTTCTCTGTATTAAATCTCCGATAGAGTGAGTCCTTCTGGGAGGTCCATCATGAACCTCCCCTGGGTCCAGCAAATGGGCGCAGTCCTCCCTTGGCGGAGGACTGCGCTTTTCTGCGGCCTTACTGCACGGAATACAGGTTGGATGTGCTGCTCCCATTGTCACGGTAGCGTGGGATCTTTTGCAGGTATCCATGTTGCTCCAGATCCGTCAATGCCCGTTTGACCGTGGAGCGGGACAAGCGCATGTCGGACGCAATCGTCTTGATTCCTGGCCAGCATTTTTCCTCGCTGTCTGCACGGTCACGCAGATACATATAAACTGCCCTCGCTCTGGAGGGCAGTTCGGTGTCGGCATAAATTGTTCCAAAGTAACTCATAGATCCTCCTCACCATAGGTTTTCATTTGCTTTCCACCCCTGCGCCGGGGCTTTTCTACGGCAGGCTCATGAGCCATGCCACCGCGTCTGGAGACGGCATATGCTCCGCTCGCATCTACATCCTCCGCCTTGCTTGACTGCGGAAGGTTACACTCCAGATCCTCACGGTTGGCATAGGCTACTGCACGATCTGCCCGCTCCGGCACGATATAAGGCTCCTCGAAGGTGATACCCCATTCCAGGAAAAGCCGCAGGCGGGTACGCATGGGATGCTGTCCCGTCTTTTGGACAATAAAGTTTCCCTTGGGAATCGCCTTTAATTCATCAGGCGTCAACAGCGGACGCTCCATCATCTGCAGGCTTTGGCTGGGATCGTTTTTCCCACGGCTCACCGATCCGGATAGGACAGTGCGGTTTCCGAGCGCCTTGGACAGCACCTCCGCCGTCTGGCTGTTGGGTGCGAAGCCGCCGAAGATGGTGTCCTGGCAGTTGTCCTGAATAATTTCGCTTCCTTCTTTTCCGTAGTTCTTTTCAAGCTGCGCCAAGGACTGAATGATTGGCACCAGCGTCAGGCGGCGGGAACGGCCCGCAGAGAACAGCGGAAGAACATCAAAGGGCGGCATGGTTCCGAACTCATCGCAAAACAGTACCACGCGGTTTTGCAGCTTCCCTCCGTTTTCATCCGCTATGGCGAACAGTTCTCGACTCAAGTTTTGAATCATCAAGCCCGCCATGAAGTTTTTGGTGGTGTCCTCCTCCGGAAGAATGAGGAAGATGGCAGACTTTTCAGAGCCGAACTTTTCCGCATCGATGGCGCTGTCGAAGCAGAGCACCTGCTCCAGCTCCGAGTCCAGAAACGCATTGAGGCGAGAAAGCACCGTGGACATGACAGAGGCCATGGCCTGCTCCGCGCTGTTGAGTGCTGCACCCGCAAACCATCTGGCCTTGTGGTCAGGCGGCAGTTTACTCATCAGAAGCTGGAAGTGGCTCTTGCCCTTTACCTTGCTGGGCTCCAACAGATCCTGCACCAGCTTGAAGACAGAGACGATGTGCCGGCGCTCCTGTGGATGCTCCTTATCCGGCGGCAGAAACTCCGCCAGCATTAGAATGACCGAAGTGAGCAATCCCTCCGCCGCATCATAGAAAAAGGCGTTCTGTCCGCGATTGCTGTCATCGCCATCCGGATTGACAATAGTCTTGGCAAGGATCTTAGCGTACTTCTCCGCCTTGGCTCGAGCCGCCAGGTTCTTGGGATCCTCTCGTGCAATGTCCATATAGCGGTTGACCAGTGTCAGAAGGTTATTACCATCAGAGCGAGTAGGATTTCGCAGGTCGATGACGGACACATTGTAGCCGTAGCAGTTCTTTGCAATCGTGCCGTAATTGCGGGCCAGGTCGCCCTTGCTGTCCAGCGCCAGCCAGCTCATACCGGAGGCACAGGCGTATTCCAAATTGGGGTACAAAAAGAATGCAGTCTTGCCGATACCGCTGGCACCTATCATAAGGCAGTGGATGTCATCGCTGTCCACCAGTGCGGTGAGCTCTTGTGGTTGCCCCTTGCAACCGAGGATCAATCCCTGTTCTGTAGGGAGATTCTGTCCGCTGCGCCACTCTCTGACTTTGAAGGGCACATGGGCATAGGTCTGCTTGATTTCCTTGTCGGTGGCCCATCGGGCTGTGCCGTGCTGCCCGTCGCCCACGGTGCGGGATTTGATATTGCCAAGGGTGTAGTGATGGGACATCATGGACAGCCCTCCGATAACAAGGAACATGGCAGCTCCCGCGGCGATCAGGATCCAGATACTTGCGTTCAACATTTCACCTCATTTCATTCATAACAAAGCCCTGAGCGTTTTCGGTGCTCAGGGTCAGGTCGTCATTCCAGTCTTTGTTCTCCGAGATCAGGCGCTCCACAGAATAGTGCGTTTCCAGTTGCTCCCGCATCCGGCGGCTGGCCTGATGACCAGCTTCATCGTTATCGAGACAGAGCAGGACGGTGTCGAGTTGCGGCGTTTGCTCCAACATCTGCAATACCGGCTGAATGGATGTGCCACAGCAGGCTACATAGCTGTGCCGCTGCCAATCCTCCGGATAAAGGGTAATGTAGGACAGCATATCGATGGGGGCTTCGAACACATACAGGCTTCTGTCTGTGCCGATATGATGAAAGCTGTATCTTGGGTCGCTACCTTCCACGTTCAGGCGGAAGGCTTTTCCGTAACTGTTGGCGCTGCGCTTGTGGGCGTGGCGAGGAACCCCCTCCGCATCCGTGCCGACAAATACGGCGTTGTGATACTCGGCATCCTCATACAGGAGTCCGGCCTTGGCAAAGTGCGCCACCACATCTCTTGCGATGCCGCGATGCTTGATGAGATACGCAAACACTCTGCGCATATCTTTGTTGGCTGGCGGTAGTGCAAATGGTTTCGCAGGTTTCTCTGTGCGTCCCTCAGCAGAAGGATACACTGCTCCAAGCTCACCGCCCAACAGCATCATCACTGCGTCCGGGTAGCTAAGACCGTAGAACCGCTGCACAAAGCTGACGGCGTGTCCGCCTTGCTCCTCCGCATGGTCATACCATTCGTTGCCTCGGACGGTCACGCTGTGGTCACTGGCAAGGCGTTTTTCTCTGCCGGAGGAAAGCAGCTTTTCACCGCGGCAGCGCAGGAACTCCTCCAGATCCACTGCGGCGGCGCGCTGTTTCTGTTCTTCGGTGAAATGAATATAGCTTGACATGGAGTCCTCCTTTTTTACATACTCTGCTGATACTGCATCTGCTCCTCATGGTCGTCAGCCTTGTGGCCCATGGCCATACGTTTCTCCATAAGCCGTCTGCGGCGTTTAGAGTCGATGCGGATCCCCGCCGGGTTGCCTGGCGGAACGGAATTGTTTTGGAATATCCTGCTCATGTGATGGAGCAGTTTGCTTGCCGCCAGCATAACAGACGGATCCCGGAACTGGTCGAAGCAGTCGAGAAAGAATCGCGCATACTCATTGCCCTGTGCCGCAGCTCGGATCAGCCATTCTCTGGCCTGCTCACGATTCGGAGGGACATCCCGCCCCAAGAGATACAGTTTGCCCAAGGTGTACTGTGCAAATTGATTTCCCTGATCAGCGGAGGCTGTCAGGTATGCAAGTGCCTTTGCCACATCCTTCGGCACGGACTCGTCGGCGAGATAAATCTTTCCGAGCCGATACCGTGCAAACTGATTGCCATGGTCTGCAGCTTTACCCAGCCACCCCAGCGCTTCTTCCCAGCGTTTCTGCGTGAGGAGCAGCTTCCCGAGGGCGTACTCCGAGAAATCATTACCGGCTTCTGCCGAGCGTCGAAACCACTCCTCCGCTTTTTCGTGGTCACGCAAGGTGGAGAGATCATCCCGATAGAACTTACCAAGCTGATGTGCCGCAACGGTATATCCCTCCTCCCAGAGCTGTTCCAGCGCTTCGACCGCTTCTGCGTGTTCCGCATCCAGCGCATAGATGTCCTGCAGAACAGCCTTTGCGGCGCGGTAACGCTGCGCCTGCTCGTACACGCTGTAGGACTGATGCTCCTCTTTCTGATTTTCCGGCTCCGGCTCATCCTGCATTCTTTCATCTTCAAAGGTCGGGAGGCCGAGGCGAATGTTCTCGGCCTCCCGGATGATGTCGTTCTTGATTTTTCGAAACTCCTTGCGTTGGGATAGCGGGAGTCGCTCCCACGGGGTACTGTGACCGTAGCACTCGTTCAGTTCCTCATTGATCTGATTCCACACCTCATAGCACTCAGAGACCTCCGGCAGCTCCGCCAGCGCATCCACGATGGTATCGACGAGCTGCTTCAGCGGCTTCTTGAGATAGCCATACTGCTTCTTTCCGCTGGTCGTTTCCAGTGCCTGCACAAGCTGATGCATGTTATCCTCGATGATCGGGCTGTCACAGACCTGACGCTGCATCCGACTGATCATTTCCCGCATAGCATTCTGCGCTGCCTCCACCAAGTCTGAGTAGGCCACATCCTTGCGCTCATAGATTTGCTGCATCTCATCCCGGAAGATAGCATTGGTCAGCTTGGAGCGCATTGCCGCGATCCCATCCTTGGTCAGAAAGCCTTCCTTCGGATCATCGGACCAGACCATCATGTGGATGTGCGGGTGATGCCCTTCGTCATGGAAGGCGGCGTACCAGTGGAAGTTCTCGAGCGATATCTTCATTGATTTCGCCAGCGTCGGTGCGTTCTCCATGAGGAGCGCGCGCCACGCATCGGCGTTGTCGTATTCCAAACGGGCGGCATCCTCACGGCGCAGAGAGTAGATGATGGTCCACACATTTCCCTCATGCGCTTCCAACTCTGACATTGCCGAAGTGAGATCTACGGCAGTGGCAGAACTGAACAGGCCATGGCTTCCGTGCTTCTGCACGTGTGGGCGGGTAGCAATGTACTGCATATATCCGCTCTCCGAGTCTATTTTATAAAGGTTAGCATCCAGTGCCATACTGATAAATGCGGAAGCCGTACCAAGGGTCGGCGTTTTGCAGTAGTCCTCGTACTCGAACAGTTCCTCCGCATCCGGAAAGTCAGTGAGCAGTTTCTGGATGAGCTCACGCTGACCTTTTGTAACCGCACCGTTTCCGGCCAGCTTCTCCACGCCTTCACGGGTAGCGATGTAGCGCATGTACCCGCTGGCTTTCCCAGATTTGATATAGCCGCTTTTCTGTACGAGCTTCGCCATCGCTTACACCGATTTCTGAAAGTCCATCGCATCCTTGAAGCAGATGCGGCCATTGGTTCGCTTCATGTCACGGATGGCCTTACCTCGCAGTCGCTCATATGCTCCTTCGTCGATATCGGTATCGTAGGCGATAATCTGCGCCATCAGGTTGATATCCACGCCCTGCTTGAAAAGCAACGAGCTGATACGGCCTACGAAACAATCCAGCGTTCCAGTCAGCACTGTAGAGAGAGCTTCAGGCAGAAACGCATTGGCGTTTTTCGTGTGTAAGGATCCAACATAAAACTCAATTGCTTTTTTGATAAACTCATTTTTGGCAGCGCAGTTATCTGTGCGATAATAATCCTCGACCTTTTGCCACGTGCTGTCCGGCAACCAAATAGTGTGTTTGTTCTTATTGCTCATTTTGTCCCTCCATACTACTTGACGTCGCTCAAATCCATTGAAAACACTGGCTTTTTTGAGCGAATCTCAAATAAAAGCGTCAACGCTTGATTCCAATAGAGAAAAAGACGTCACTGAAAAAACTCGAAAACAGCCCGCACTGCGGGATGTTGTGAGTGCCCTGATGCTTAAAAGCGTCAGGGCTTTCTCCTGCTTTTCTTTCGTCGGATGCCAGTCTCCCCACAAAGCGGTTCAAAGCCCGCCCAAATCCCCACGGTGGGGTACTCGCTCGGGCTGCCTGTAAAAAGCGCACACAGCGGCCCACAGGGGCGGACACGGCGGAACGAGTGGAGCCGCCCAGGGTAGGGCGGCTCCAGCGATTACGGAAATTGCTCAGTTGACTTGTTCCATCCACATCTGCTTTTCCTTCGGTGCTTGTTCAATCCAGTCCAGCAGGTTCTGAGACTCCTCCAGCCATTTTGCCATTTCGAACAGCTTCGTCTTGGCGTATGCACTGTCTGTGTGCAGAGCCGTCTCGAACAGATCCCAGATGTTATCCAGCGTCTCCAAGCCGGTGGCATTCATCGGGAGCTCTTCCTCCGGCAGCACATGCGCCATCGTGCCACCTTCTCCTGCGGCGTGAATCGCATTCAGCTCACGATCCAGGAGCGAGACGACCTCCTGCGTGTCACCCACAGGGATGTCCCACGCTGCACCGATAAGGGAGATGCACTCGCGGTGAGGTTGCACATCGAAGGTAGGGTGAAGCATCAGCAGTGCCAGCCCCTCTTTTGCAATGTTCATTTGCAGTTCCTTCGCATTTTCAATTGTCATATTTGTCTTCTCCTTTTTTTGATTAGGGTGTTGCCCTTGCAAACACAATGCCACAGCATTGGCGTGAAAGCTATCTACGAAAACCAACAAAAAAGCTGTAGCCAATCCTGTGCAAAACCAATGCCTTTGCACCCATCACATGGACTGCTCCGGTGCAGCGCTCTGCTCTTCCCGAAGCTGCTGGGCGTACTCGTGCAGACTCATGCCGGTCTGCTGCTGGCAGAACGCCTCCATCTTGCGGAGCAGGACTTCCTGTTCAGCAGCATTGAGAGGGTAACTCCAGCTTTCTTCCGAACCGTCTCCCTTGCAGAGGTTCAGTTCCAGCGTGTCACACAGACGATCCTGCTCCACGTCATAGTTGGCGTAGATATTGAGCCAGTCATCGTTCTGATCGGTGCAGACAAATGTACCGAAGGCGGCATCCACATCGAAGTCCGCCTGCAGATAAAAGTTGAGCTTGCCGTCCGATTCGATGATCTCCTCACCGAAGGAAAAATTCTGTGCGGAGAGATGACCTGCCGAGGTGATCTCTTTGCCCTTCAGATGATCCAACAGTTTGCGCCACTTATCATCGCCCGATGCGAACTGCGACCGGGTGGCATGATAGACCGCCACCGATACATCACGCATTGCCCAGGTCTGCCAGCCATCCATAATGTGAACAGCGGAGAACTCACGCTTGTCGAAGTTCACATCGAACACGCCGCGTACCTTTCCGGTGTTCTCCATGCGAAGGGCTGTCAGGGTGTCAAACTCTTTTGCTGTGATGGGCTGTCCGCCGAAAAACATTCCGATGAATTTGTCCGGCGCCACGCCGCTGCCCTTCGTAACATAACCGCGCAGCTTTTTCCCAACTGCCAACAGCTCCTCACCGGGCGAGGTTTTGAAGTACCATTCCTGCCCATGTTCCGTCACATGGTAGGCAGCATAAGTTCGGGCCGCTTCTTCCTCCGCACGCTGTGCGGCAGCTTCCGATTGAATCGCACGGCTGATGCGCTCATACTCCCGTTCCGGAAGCTGATTGCAAAGCTCATCCAGCACATTCTCCAGATGTTCCTGCAGGGTTTCGTCCTTGAGATGCATCTCGATAGCATTTTTCCAGCGCCGGTCGATCCACAGAACGATTTCTTCCTGCTGTGCCATATCAGTTGCCCTCCTTCACCGTGACTGCCGTGGGCTTCGGCTCACTACTCGGCGTTTTCGGGACAGCGGATTTGGCAGTGCGCTTGGGCTTGGACGCAGGGACAGCCTTGCTGTCCAGATACTCCCGCACAGCTTCCGGCACCGTCTGCTCATAGAGCTGCTTGAGCGCATCGTTCATGCGGGCCTGCACGGAGGAGTGTTCCTTGCGGAGAGAAAACTCCAGTGCATCCAGCTTGTCATCGTCAAAGGTGATGGTGATGTTTACTTTCTTCATAATAACTCCTTTTCTCAAATCGTTTTTGTACATATTTTGAGCTTTCTAATTATGTTGAAGGGCCTTGTAACACCTCGCATTGCGTGGTATTATAGCGACATATAAATGGGGCATAGCCCAGGAGGTTGAACGATGAGCAGAACGTATTTACTGACACTTTCTATTTTCGCAGCATCCAAACCCAGAGCCGATGCCACAGAACATATGCCCTTTAATGATTACGATGGATTTGCGGCTGTTTCTGGTCTCAGCACACCCCCCGAGGGAACAACTGCAGGATCTCAGCTTGCCGCTATCGGTTGGAATAGTTACGAGGAATTGAACCGCCGTGTACTTGTTCGGATTGAACTGCCGGATGAGGTTTTAATTGGTCCTTATCAAATCGCCAATGTAACACGGCATGGACTTCACGCCTCGGAAAAAATCGGATGTGCTGCACGCGATGGCATGGGAAGCTCTGTCTACGCATACATCGGCAAACCTTCCAGTACTCGAGAGACAGGCAGTGATGAGGCGGCCTTTAATGCCGCCGTTCGCTCTGGACTGTTTCTTTCCATCCCGCAAGAGACTGGCCCCCGACGTGAGATTGCGGTGAATGTTCTTGCCATCAGCCCCGTCTATAAGGCATATGAAGAGCCAATACCGGACGGTTGGCGTGAAGAATTGGATGTGCAGCTCTCATTGGAGGAATACGGTGAGCGGTCGAATCCTATAGCATAATAAGATGGTGTGTTGCCATGAGAATCCATCACATAACCGACCAACAATTTCATGTGCTTTTTTCAGATGCGCTGGAAAGCATAGATCGTGATGCCTTTATATCAGAATGGGCAACGTCCAGCCTGTGGGGAGATTCGGAAGGTCACAAGCTATCCGCTAAACGCTTGAATACAATCGGAGTCGTATGGGATGCTGCGCACACCACTATTCGTGATATCCGCAATGTCACCGGTTTATCACAAGCCGGATTTGGAATTCGTTTTTGCATTCCCTGCCGTACAATTGAGGATTGGGAAGCTGGACGTCGATCCTGCCCTGGCTATATACGTCTCTTGCTTATGCAGGCTGTTGGCTTACTTCAACGATAAGATGAGGAGAGTACCCATTCGGGCGCTCTCCTTATTTTATTCTCATTGTTGACATAGCCGTCCGTCTGAAATGCGTGTAGGTTTTCCTTCGTCAGATGCGTTGACTTTTTATGGGCAAGTGCTTTTTCATTAAGCCATAGCTCATCTCCTCAGTCATAATTGATATACGGGATCTTCAGCCAGTGCGTCCACCCTCGGCCAGCCAATTCTGTTTTGACAACACCATATTTTGTTCCCATGGCCTCAATGACCTGACCGCCGCCAATGTAAACGCCGATGTGTCCGTCATGCCAAACGGCAAGGCCGGGAATGTCCGGCATGGTATCGATGGTGCCGGACTCCGTGGCGCTGTAGTACATCTGGTTGGCACCGATATCCGGCATCCCATGAGTTCCATAGTCAATGGTCATCGTTTCCGGGGACAACCAGCCATAGCCCTTAATGAGTCCCACGCAGTCGGTGGTTCTGCCGCCCAGCCAGTTGGCACGGATAAAATCTTCGTAGCTGCCGACACCGTCAGGATACTGTTCCAGCTTGTAGGCAAAGAGAGATTCGGTCAGCACATCGCCGTAGGTTCCCCAGACATAGCCCCAGCCGGATTCCCATGCGTGGATGGCGTAGGTCACAAGGTCAGTAGCATTTTTGCTGTTGGGATCGGTAAAAGCCGAGATGTCCAAGTCGATACTGCTTCCATCTCCGCGAAGGAACTCACCGTTGTAATTCCCGCCGCCCGCAGCGCCGGCAATCATAGAATAGATGTGATTAATATTGCTCTTGTCATCCTCTGTGATCGTCCGGCCCAGCTCTGCTTCCAGATTGGCATACGCTTGATACAGTGAGACCGGAACAGCGACGGTGTATTCTTCTACCGTGCTGGTGACCGTGCCATCGTCGTTCTCGATATCTACCGTGCGGGTACGGGTTTCCCAAGTGTAGAAGCATTCTACGAAGCGGCTTGCCGCCCGTGCGGACGGCGCATCCTCGCCAAAGCAGAGGGCATAAAAAACGGCCTTGATCCGAATCGGGTCAAGGCCGTTTCCGCTTTCCGTTTGCCCATTGACGGAAGCCACTGCCGAATCCAGAAGAGAAAAAGCGGTACGCATCTCCTCAATATGATACCGGAATTCTGCGGGTACTTCTGTTGAGTAACTCACGCCATAGAAGGCCGCAGCTACCGCCTGGTTGTTGTGATCCGCACCTCCGGAGCCAATGGAACACAGAAGTGCGATGAGTACAATGATTGGCGAGAGAATTGCGACCAGCATCCATCCCACGCCTTTGCGCAGCTTTTCGTTAGAGAGCACCGTCGCCGCGGCTTTTGCGATCATGCCTGCAGATACTGCCATCAGCGACCACCCGCCGTTCCAAACAGCTTTTCCTTATATGCCGGAGCATGTACCTCCAACAGGTAACGCTCATTTCCGCACTTGTACAGGCAGACACCGCGCTGGGGGAACTTGATGAGGTTATACTCCGCCTCATCCAGCTGGAGCATCTCCATGTAGCTGCGCTTGTCGATGGAGCCTGCGTTGAACAGGAACTGGTGGGGCGGGATGCTGAACAGCGGCTTGGTCATCTCACGCACCTGTTCCTGATCAAAGTCCTCCAGATTCTGCGATGCCAGCAGCATGGCGGATTCCTTTTTGCGCACACGCTTGAGGCAGTTACGGATGTACTCAATGGCCGTGGGATTGGACAGCCAGATATACAGCTCGTCCAGTGCTGCTACGGTATTGCCGACCGTCAAAAGCTTATCCGACATGAAGGACAGCACATTGAACAGCATAGCGTTGCGGACATTTTTAGCGGCACTCAGCATTCCCTTGACACCGAAGACGAGGAAGCGGCTGGAGGTAATATTGGTATGTCCATTGAAGAACTGTGCATCAGCGCCCTTGCACATGGAATGCAGTCCCAACAGCACTTCCTGCAGGAGCTTTTCCGTATAGAGCAGATGAGCGTTTGGATCGTAGCTTTTGAATTCTTCTTCGATCAGGTCATAGAGGTCAGAGAGGATCGGATAGTCTTCCGGTCGCATGCGGCGGAAGTTGCTTCGCTCCGTGATTCCCCATTTCGCATAGAGCTTGGACACCATAATCTCAATGGTGTCGATGTGGGCATCGCTGAAATCCTTATAGGCTCGGAAGAAGTCCTTGAGAAAGGAAACATGCTGTGCCAGCAAAGTGCTTTTGCGGAAGGCTTCCGGCGCTGCCGTATCGTCCGGGTCACCGCCATCATCCCAGCATTTCGGCTCCAGTACATTGATGATGTACTTTCCCGCCATGAGGTCGGCAAAGCAGCCGCCCACGGCCTCGCACATTTCCTGCTGCTCATGCTCGGCATCCAGCGTGATAACGGACTTTCCGGACTCCAGCAGATTGAGGATTAGGAGCTTCATCAGATAGGATTTGCCCTGGCCGGAGTTGCCGAGAATGAGGATGTTGGCGGAGGTCTTGTCCTCATCGCGCTGGTCGAAGTCCACGAGGATGTTGCTGCCGTACTTGTCCCGCCCGACATAGAAGCCCTTTGCGTCCGTTTTGCCGGAATAGTTGAAGGGATACAAATTCGCCACACTGGATGCCGGGAGAACACGCTCGAACTGCTGGCCGAAGGCGTTGTATCCCACGGGGCTGGCACAGCAGAAGCCCTGCTGCTGACGAAGCAGGAGCCTGTCCACATTGAGCTTGCTCCGCACCAGCTCCGTCAGCACATCGGTCTGGAGCAGCTTGAGCGTGTTATAATCCGAAGCGGTCAGCTCGATATAGACGGCGCAGTGGAGCAGCGGCTCTCGGTTGCGGTGCATGGAAGCTACCAACGACGCCACATCCTGCAGATTGCTTTCCGCCGTGATCGTCTGCTGCAGGTCGTTGGTGTTGGAGCTGCCCATGCGGTTTTTGTTGGCAGCATTCTGGATGATGCGCTTTTCCTCGGCAGGTGTTACCTGTCGGGTGTAGATACGCAGCGTGATCCCATCCTTTTCGCCCAGATGTCGGAGAATAGCCTGCTCATCGGTCTGCGTGGGATATTCCCGCAGCGCCCACACGCAGCGGAAGGTGTTGCCGCAGATGAAGTGATCGGGTTCGAACTTGACCACGGAAGGTGCGATCATATCCAGGAAGGATTTGATGCTTGCAGTCTCCCGGCTCTGCGGCGCTGCTTTTTTCGTTTTCTTTGCCAAATGAGTCCCTCCTTTACTCACCGACAATGACCCAGCGGTCACCGTCGAAGTCCTCAAACTTTTCCGTCGTCACGTTCTGCTCAAAGTAAACACCCAGCATCTTTTTGAGATCCTGCTCGGTGGCTCGGCGGGTCGTGAAGCCGTTATCGTTGATATTCTGCTCGATGCGGGAAAGGTAGGAGAACACATCGGACTCCTGTTCACCACGCAGCCGGATGATAATATAAAACTCACGGCTGGACGCCATGAGCACCTGAATACGGTCCAGGTGCTTGCTGTCTTGCTCCAGCAACCTGCGGACTGCGGGCAGTTCCTCCTGGCTCAGCCGCTCCCGGTAAAAGTCCTTATTGCGCTCGAAGGATTCTTTGGAATTGAGCGCCAGCATCTCGATTTCCGCCTGTCCTTTTACGACATTCAGCAGCGCATAGATGCGGGCACTGATGCTGGAATCCGGCAGGACGGAGATGTTAGTGGGCTTGATGATGAAGAACACGAGATTGCCCATACGGGTGGCAATGCAGTAGTCCTTGATCTCCTCAATGCCCATGAGTTGCCGTGTGGAGCGGGCGGCTTTGTCCTTTTTCTGCTTTTTACTCACGACTCCAACCTCCAATCATAGAATTGCTGCTTTGTAATCAGGAACGCAGCGGCATATTTGAGAAAATCCAATATGCTGGTGCCGTCGAAGCGAATGCTGAGAAAAGCGTAAACAGCCGTCAGCACCAGCGGCAGGGCGATACCGGTCTGGGTCAGCGCCAGAACAGAGATAAGAAGTCCCACGCCGATGATGCCGATGTCCCGCAGTTCCCAAAGCCATAGCATGGCTTTTGCGGTCAAATTATCAGGGTAAATATAAATTGCTCTCACCTCCGGAGAATAGAGATGACCGCAGGTTTCCCTGCGGCCATCCAGTGGGTTGATTATTCTTCTGCGTTGTCCAGCGCCTGCTGGAGCAGTTGCGTGATGAAGTCCTTCTGCTTCAGGTGATTCTTTTCCAGATACTCTTTCAATCGGTCGAAGAGTTCCGCTGAGATTTTCACCGCAAGGGTCCGTTCTGTCTGCATATCGTTTCCTCCTTCAAAATGTTCTGTGAAGATGCGCTCCACATATTCCGCCAGTGTACCCAGCTTCATTTCTTCTTTCTCTGCCATGATCCTTGCGTGAAGCTCTGCCGGAATCATGGCGCAGAGGTTCTTTTTGCCCTCCATCGGTCTGCTCCTTTCCTTGATTTTGCAAGCAAAGCATACCGGAAGAAGTCATGGAAAGCTATTCACCAAACTCAACGAAGAAGCTATGCGAAACGGAAGCAAAACCACCAAGGCAGCTATACTGCCCGAAGGGCTGTGGCGATCCGACCCATGATGAACTCCACACAGGGTATCGCCACGCTGTTGCCCAGCGCTTTATATCGGGCGCTGTCCGAAGCACCGGGTATATCTGTCCAGCCATCCGGAAAGCCCTGCAGGCGCTCACACTCCAACGGAGTCAAACGACGGATAAGATAGGCATAGGCTTCTGCCTTTTGGCAAACGAGATCGGTGGCATCCTTGTGCTGACGGGCGCTTTGCGTGCTGACAACACCATTCTCACGGAAGTCATCCACACGCTGGCGGCTGTAGACTGCGTGATGATCGGTGGCCGTCAGCGTATATGCGATGTCCCGCTGATACCCGATCCCATTGCCTCCGTTCTGCGGCTGCCGGTCAATGGCGTTTCCCGTGATGCAGAAGGTTTCTTCCTGCTCTACAAGCGGCACATTGTTGCCGCCTGTTCCGTATCTTGCGGACATAGTAGGCGCCACCTGATGAGGTCCTGTGTATCGGGCATCAATGCCGTGGTTTTCGTAGACCAGCGGCTGGTGTCCATGCTCCTGCGCCCGCAGGGTACCGGACACATCCTCAGAGCACTCCATAACGCTTCCGCCCTGGTCATTCAGGCACAGGACGGATGGCATACAGTTTCCGCTGGCAGAGCCTTTCAGCGTAGGAGCCAGTTCCTCGCCATACCCAATGCTCCCAGCAGAGGCGCCGGCTCCTGCCGAGAATGCGGCCGCCACGAAGGTCTGCTGTTTCATTCCCGGCTGTGCATTCAGAGCGCCAGCAACGCCATGTAAGTCACGGACCTCATCCCTTTGGTTGGCAGCAAAGGCCATGACACCGTTTCTGCCGGTAGACATTCCGCAGTTGACTCCGAGCGTGGCAGCGACATCACCGGTCAGGTCACCATTATAGCCGTCAAAGCCCTCGACGGTGTCATCCGGCTGCGTCACGAAGGTCTGCATCTGCATATTGGTGGTCGCCATTAGAGCGCCGGACACGCCGTGCAGGTCGATCCCCTCGTCCCGCTGGTTGATATGGAAGGCATTCAGATCTGTGGGCTGACCGTCCGGGCGCATCAATCCGGCTTGGATCTTCAAAGCCCGTTCCAGCTTCGGCGGCAGTGCTTTCCCGCGTTCAGAAGCTCGGCGCAGGATCCCCAAACATGCCTTCGGAGATAAATAGTATTTTATCGGCGGTGCGTCCTGCAAAATCTGCGACAAGGAAGATTCTCTTGCGTCGTTGGGCGACACCCCAGTATTGAGCATCCAGGCACCGCCAAGCCAGGGAGAAATCAGTTCCCAGTAGGATTCGCCCAGCAGATTGCCATGGCCAGGGGTAAGGTCCAGGGACATAAACGGAACCGCACTTAACTCGGACGATCTCCTCGAGGACGATACGGAAGTCCTCGCCTTTGGGAGTTCCGCTGGAGAAGGCTCCTGGAACATTTTCCCACAGCATATACCGAGGTCGGACAGCGTGACCTGCTCGGCCTCTTTGTTCGTCTGCATTTCTCATCTCCTTTACCAGTCGAACCTGTTCCATAAACAAACCGGAGCGGGCGCCGGATAATCCGGCTCTCGCTCCAGCCACGGATAAATCCTGGCACGGGCTGCCGCCGCAGATAATATCTACGGGCGGCAGTTCTGCACCGTTAAGCTTTGTAATGTCGCCCACATGGATCATGCTCGGAAAGCGCTGCTTTGTGACCTCGATGGGAAAGACTTCGATCTCCGAAGCCCACACCGGCGTAATGCCGCTACGAAGGGCAGCCAGAGGAAAACCACCGATGCCGTCAAACAGGCTTCCCATAGTGAGCCCGCTCATTTTGACACCGCCTGCACAATCGTCCGCGTAGTATTTACGGCGGCCTGTGCCGTGTATACCGCACTCATGATGTTGGCTCTTGTTGTCGTATCCAAGCCAAACGCTCCGGCAATGCGGGGGATCTCGCCAGCCGAAAGCATCAACCCAAGTCCCAACAATGCGTGATCCTTAAACACCATGAGTCCGGCGATGAGGATCGTCGCCTGCAAAAATGCGGTCAGGCACAGGCCGATGATCTGTTTGCACCACTGGATGAAGCCATCCGTATAACCGCGGGGTACAGAAAACATGTACAGACTTCCCACAGCGATCTGGATCAGCAGGATACCGCCGCGTTTCAGATTGGCAAAGAAGACCTTGATGATCGCATACGCCATAAGGATGATACAGAATAGGATCATGATTCCGCTGGTGATACTGCCAAAGCCGAGGAACGGGCCGGATGTCAAATCGGTCAGCGATTCCACGGCGCTGAACTCCTGCATGATATCACTTGCTACATCCCCGATGGATGCACCGTAACCGGTGATACCTGCGGTGAGCTGCCCCTGCAGTGTTACTGAAAGCTCATAGAGCCGAACCGGAACAACCGTAAACAGGCTTACGGCCATAAAACCCTTGATGGCATTGAGTGCAGTTTCACGGATGTTGCCCCGCCCGCTGGAATACTCAATGCCGCATTCAAAGCAGGCCACGACCAGCCCGGTTCCGTACAACGCCCAAGCGAGATAGGAGAAGAACAGTACGATGCTCTGCACCCAGGACATTTCGAAGAGTTCGACACCCATGTTTCCCATCTCTGCGAAGAAGTTGCCGAGAAAGCCCACGACCTGACCGTAGAACCAATCCACGATCTGGCCGAGGATCTTATCGGCAACAAAATCCCAAATAAACATTGATCGGTTTCACCTCCTCTGGGTGAGGCCGCACCAACTGCTTGGGATATGGCAAAGGCCGTACAGTTGGCACGGCCTTCAAATCATGCTCGGTTTACATTGTCTGCGCCCACTGCTGATCGGCAGACTGGCTCATGTCTTGGAACACCTCCAGATAGTCCGATACTGCGTTGGAGAGCTTCTCGTAGTCCTGCCGGGTGGGGTGATACACATACCAGTCTACTTTTCCATAGTCATCCCAAATGTGCGGGTCAACACCATTGCGGAAGTTGGGGTTGGAAGTTACCTTCGTCCCCAGCAGATCCGAAAAGCGAAGGCGCAGGGTATCCACCTGTCCTTCACTGCGGTTCAGAATTGTCATCTGCAGGGCGTTGTACTGATTGGAGACGATTCCAGTGACAAATTGAATCTTTGCCCGGTTCATATCGCTCAGACGCACATAACAGGCTCTGCCCACATAGGTGGCGTCGGGGTACCGTTCTCCGACGATCTTCCGAAGCTCCTGTTCGTAAAAAGTCATTGCCTATACCTCAAATTCCGATGATCTGCCAGATGTACAGCGGCGCCGTCAGCGTGAACACCAGGCACGCGAACAGGATGGCGGGAGCCGTCCACTCGAACTGGCCACTCTTTCGGTAGTCAAAATAAGCTGTGCCGAGTTTGGCGAAGAAAAACACCGCAAGGATCAGGTCAATGGCGGGAAACACCACGTTGTTGACGACGGTCTTGATCTGCGTGGATGCCGTGGCCCAGGTGCTTTCCACCGCTCCGCCCACATCGCCGGTGCCGGCAGCAAAGGCCGTGGTTCCCATCATGCAGACCAACAGCAGGGACAGGGTCAGCATCACACAAAGGCGCTTGCATTTCATTTTGCTCATAGATACCTCCAATTATTGTTGTTATTTTGCGGGTGCGATATGCCATTCTTCCCACAGGTCACCGGCGATGCGCACGGAATCCGCCAGGTTCATACTTAGCATTCCCGTGGGTGTCCAGCAGTCCAAAAGCCAGGTATACGGCGTGTAGCTGCCGTCCGGGTACCAGATAGGTGTGAAGTGGGTCGGGCGGTCATAGGTGCTGTAGTGGTTATTTTTGAAAGCGAAGGCGGTGCTCTTGCCGCTGATGCTGCGGTTCAGCAGTCTCCAGAAGCCTTCGTACCCGAATTCAGGGAAATAGGTCACAGCATTCTGCGCTGCCGTGACGGCCGCGCTCTGCGTGGTCGTTACTCTGGCCGTTACTTTCTCCTGAATTCCGTACCCGCTTTTCATGGTAGCTGCAGTCGCTGTGGGTGACAGGCTGTCCGGCGTGATGCGCATGGATGCAGTCAGGCTTGCGGAGTAGCCGTTGTAGTCAAACTCCCACCAGCCATGATCCTCCCACCAGCCGTTGTCCACCCAATGGTACCAGCGGTCCGTGTGGGTTTTGCCGTCCGCATCCGTCCAGCGGTCTGCGTGCCAGCATTTCTGCCAGTTTTCCACCCACTCCCAATTCTCCTGCCACCACGGTGACCAGATGCCCCAGGACGCCGAGGTCACCTGCTCCTTTTCAGGAATAGGCAACGGCCTGAAGCCGTTGTTGCGGTCATCCGCCAGCGGGTTGGGCGGGTCATTGCCGTCCAGATCCACGATGTTACAGGTGATGGTGCCCTGCGCAGATCCGCCGCCGTACACGCTGACGGAAATCGTTATGACGCAGGGTTCCGCAGGAGTACGCCAGCGCACCCATGCCAGCTGGCTGTCACCATCCGGGTAGTAGACATTGCTGACAGTGTAAGTCCTGCCCTGGATGTTAAAGCGTACCGATACGGGGTTATCCGGGTCGGACTGTCCGCCGCGCACCTCCACGGAGGTGATAACTTCTGTGTTGACACGGTATTCATAATCAAAGTCATTGATCTCCGGCGGCGTGGTCACCTCGTTGAAGCGGACAATGCCGATGCCAAGAGAGGAGATGATGTCGCCGTTGGACGCCTTCTCCGTGCGGCTGCCGGACCATGCAGTGTAGCCGAGATCCGCTTCCTCCAGAAAAATCGCCAGCGGCAGATTTTTATGGGTGAGCGTACCCAGCTTCTTTCTAAGATCTCCGTTGACGATCTGGTCATACAGCGCCGCTTCCGTGGCGGTCATGGCGAACTGTTGGCCGTTATAGCAAAGATAGGCCAGCGGCTCTACTACCAGCTTATAGTCTCCGCCTATGAGCGTATCGAAGTCCATTCCTGCGTATCCAGCAATGGAACGGATAACCTGTTCATCGGTGAAATAGCTTCGGATGGCAGCAATGCTGGCTTTGCTGCTGCTTGTAGAGATGATCTTGGGCA
>OHSJ01000067.1_pt1 | contig 50100 bp, 85 predicted proteins | sample 1578561 | NCBI WGS metagenome assembly OHSJ01 (sample SAMEA3879571, study PRJEB24766) | human gut metagenome | biome: human-associated habitat; feature: feces | place: USA | collected 1985/1987 | reverse complement strand
ACCGCCACCGCCATACAACATAGCAATCTTTGAACAATCAATCTTCGTTGAACGCAGAGAATATCTCCATTCGTGACCATTAAAAACAAAGCCGATCAGCATATCATAATCATCAATGTTATTAATCACAAAATCGTCACTACTCATCATTCCCATATTGACAGCAAAGCATTTGTACCCGTTAAGCATAACCTCAAAACCGCAAGTGTCACAATAATGTGTCATTGCTTCTTTGCGATACTGAATCCTTGAAATACCTTCTTTAATTAAGAAGTCTGTAGCACCATAACCATATACAGGATCATTTAATTTCAGCCACCAATTACTGGTTGGCTCTGTGTTCGGTAGTGCTTTAAATCCCGCATGAAATTCATTAGTTGAATGCCCATATTTGAAAGTCCACACATCATAATCAGCAATCAGTTTCGTAAACATCGGAGCATCTTCCGTCATACTCTCCTCGAATGGTTTAATATCACCAATGCCATTATTCGTCATGTGCTTCAAATAACAATATGTGAGCATACAACCTGCTGCTCCATCATATCTGACACCACGAATTTCTTTGTCATAGTTTTCATACTTTTTAATTGCTGAAATATGGTGGTCAATCCAAGTAACATTTGGTGTGATTTCGAGAAGCTTATCCATTTCGCTTGGTTCGATTGAGTAATCGACAATATACACTGTTTCATTTTTCTTAATCTTATCAAATGGAAATTCTCTACCGTAATCCATTTCTATGTAACCAATATATTCCTCGACATAGGCAAGTTCCTTAACCCAGAAACCTGCACATTTACCGTCAGCATCATTGTGATAAACTACTTTCATTCTTCTTCCTCCTACTCAATTGCTTCTAACATTTTAAGTGTATCAAGAATTTCTTCTTCATCATTTATAAAGACTATATGCCAAGCTGATTACATGCACGATAAAATCCTTCTGCCCATAAATAAACACGAGGATGTATTCGTTTGCCACAATCATAAAGCCACTCAAAGTAATCAGTATCAAGTTCAGAACAAAAATCTACAATCAGTTCTGATGGTATAAACTTGTCGCCGTAAATGCAGTTTGAAACTTCATCTTCAAGATCTTTCCAGACATCATCTTCCGATTCCATATAACGGGAACTATGGTCGCTATACGAAGATATTATGTCATCGGAATCAAAATTCTCAAGATTGTATTTAATACTCTCTACAACATCTTTTTCATCATAATAAAACAAATCTGATGCTGTTTGAATCTTGCTTATGTAATACCCAATATCATTTTTTACATATTTTTTAAGATCTGACGGCTTAATCTTATTATACCAAGTAGCAATGCTATCACCCAAATCACCGCTAACTATGAAGCTACCTCTTTTCTTATCTACTATGTAATTCACATAATAATCTCCGCTTCCATCAGCCTTTCGCCAATCAATAATTAGGTAACGGTCTGTGTCCTGAATAAGCGTTGCTTTATGTGTGTTAAATTTCTCGCAGAATGTTGTATTATCAATTTGTGTATTATATGAAACCATTATTTAATCCTCCTTAACTTTCATTAAAGCTGATAAACTTATATATTTTACAAAATCTGCCTTTAGTTCTTTTCGTTGATTGCTCTTTAACATCACAAATACCACTATAACCATTTTTATACTTAGGAACAAAATATTTACAGGTAGCACAACGAGGATACTTTTTTCTGTATTCATCAGGTGTCATTACTGTCATTTTCTTCATCTCCTACAAGTTCGGGATTATCGTAGATGTTACCGATAACTTCTATCTCACAGCAATCCTCGTCCCAAATATCATCTGCAAAACCGATAGCAGTAAAATCATAATCCTGCCCGTAAATGTCAACACATAATGTATGACAAGAATAATAAACTTGAGTTATATATTCATAGTCGTAATCATAGCTTTTAATTTTAATGATATCTCCTTCAAACATTTCTGTATCATTTACATCAGTCATATCGGTACAGCTTCCTAAAGTATCCAAATCAATAAATTTAGGTATAATACATCCAGATTCTGTTCCGCTAAGTATGCAAGGATGTAATCCACAACATTTAGGATATAAAGTATAATAACCATACACCCATTCGCCTGTATTTTCCTCTTTAGCTCTACATAATTTAATCATTTACTTTCACTCTCCTTTTTGACCTCCTTCAAAATTAACAACCTTTCTATCATTTTGTAATAACGATAGTTGATAGTTTAAAATTGAATTGCATATTCTTCCCCTCTTCACTATCAATTTGAGCTTCATATGATGTCCCCATTTATATCACCCCTATCTCAACATACTTCGGCAATGAAAGTATATGTGCTTTTTATAAATTTTTGCCCCGCAAGGTTTGCCGATAACTCTGAGAGGTCTTGGTAAAACTTCCTCTTCACAACAATATTCATCAATGGCGTAAAAATCATAATATTGGACTATTGCATTCATTTTTCGTGACCCTTTCTTGCTCGTCCCACAATTTCAAAATCTCGTGATATTCTTCATCGTTTAAGTTAAGTCCTGTTTTTACATATATGCAATCAACGCAATAACTTGAGTATTGCAATCCGCATTTTTTACAAGGCATTGTTGCTCACTCCTTATCCATCTTTGCACCGCAATAGGGACAATAATCATACAATAGGAAGAACAAATAATTGTCGCATTCTGAACAATGATATTCAATCTCCCCTAAAGCATTTTCAGTCGATATCCACTTTCCGTGTTTAATCTCCTGTACATCTTCTGCTATCTGATTATCAAGGTCTTGTAATGTAACAATTGCATATATATATTCATTTCGTTCTTCTTTGGTGTTCGCGAAGCCTAAATATTCGATAAATTTATCTGCATCAATATATCTTTTCATCACTCTTTACCGTCCTCAATAATCCGATTCCAGCATTCAACGCATTCGTTATTGCATTTTTCAGTCATCGTCACCCCTAATTCAAAAGGACAAAGCGACTTGGGTGTTCCATCATCACTGAGCGGAATGTTTGGAAAGATTTTCAAAAGCTCACTCAAATAAGTCTTCTGCGGATGTGCATTGCTCCATTTCTGAACGATTGCAATTGCTTTTTCGGAATAAAGCACTTCAAAATCTGTGCAGCATATTCCTTTATTGTTATTACCAGCACTTAAGGGGCATTTGGCACATCCCACTCTGCATACTGTTGATTCTGTTGCTTTCAACATTCTCTTTTTTTCAATAAAATAATTTTCAGTTTTTGAACAATCAATCATTTTTTTACACCTCTATACTATCTTGTTTAAATGTTGAATTTATTCTTGGTTTTTATCAGTTAAATTCCAATAAAACATCACTTTTATTTAATATATTCCCAAATATCTGGCAAATTATCATCAGGTATAAATTCCAACTCTTTCCTCCAACAATACCAGCCAGAATTCTGCTTAGCTGCTCCGTTACACTCGTGTAAGTAACTGTGAGGACACGAAAACTCAACACCTATCGAATGATTATTGTCGTCAATAGCACACACTCTGCCTACTACTCCTACATACGGGAAATCAGGATATTCTGATAGTATTGTTGGAAGTATTTTAACCTTATCTCCAACTTTAAAAAGTTGGTTTTTCTCTACGGACATTATCAATCACATCCTTTGTATTATTCTTTCCAAAGTTTTGGTTTGCCATTTTCATCAACGAGTAAAGTCATTGTTCCTTTATTATATGGTATGTCTGATATTGTGTACATTACTTTAGTTTCAGTATCATACACTATCCATGCATCTAACCAACTATTCCGTCCTACACGCACGAACATATTATCTATTCTGTCTGATGTTTCGTCTGTACCGTTTACGGATGTACAACCAATCATTAACATTGAGATTGTTGCAATAACTACAACACAAGCAAGTATTCTTTTCCTCATTTTGCCACCTCTACAGACTAAACCTTTATTAAAGGTTTTATGACCTTTCATTATGTATTCTCCTTTATGCTCTTAATATTTTTAACCACAATTGTGGGTTTTGGGACTTTCTTTCTTTTGAGAATCATTGTCATTCTGCGATGCTCAATTATTGTATCTTTGATGTTTATGTATATCATATTTGCAATGAATGGAATGAACAAAATCAATAATTCGCCACCGAGCATTTCTGATTTTCGTTCATTCACTGCTCCCAAACGAGCAATTATAAACAATGGAATCGTAATGGAAATTGATATTGCACTTATCCAGAATCTCATTCTATGTAGTTCAGCTTTTAACTTCTTCATTGGGCTCTTTCCTTTCTTTTTTTGGACGGACTCAGTTCATTTTGATGAACAACCACAGACCGTTATGGTGACGCTTATCCGTCATGCGTCAAGGAGGTTACAAAATGAGTTTGTGCCGATTGCACTCACTTGTAAATGGTGGACTGTCAGGGAGTCGAACCCTGTACCCTCAAATTATGAGTTTGACGCTCTAACCAGTTGAGCTAACAGTCCATATGGTGACACAGAAGAGATTTGAACTCTCACTGTACAGATTTTAAGTCTGCTGTCTCTGCCGTTGGACTACTGTGTCATATCCGGTATTGTGTAGATTGAAGGCTGACGGAACAACAATCAAGGGACACCGCCATTCCATTCAACGCCAAACTGAGTAACTGATCAGTATAAAGTCTTTCTACAATAACAGTAGATTTTTATTTTAAACCGCAAGGTTATAAAGCTACACAATACCGTTTGGCTGAGCAGGTGGGAATTGAACCCACGATACTGGAGTCAAAGTCCAGTGCCTTAACCGCTTGGCGACTGCTCAATATATTTGCAAGCAAAATGGTTTCCGAAAAACTTGCAATGAATTTTCATTAAGAATTTAATAAAATCCCACCAGATGTTATTAGCATCTACGCAAGTCTGCTTTGATACATCTCATAACATCCTGTTTAAATTTACGAGAATATTCCTTCATTACATTTTCAAAATACTCTTTTTCAATCATTGAGTAATATGCAAATTTACCCATCATTTGTTGGAGTTGTGACAACTCCCAAACTTTACCGTTTAGCCTATCGCACATATAATTAAATAATGTAGCTTTGAACTCTTTTTTATTCTTATGTCCGACTGTAATGTCGCAATTTTGATTATACATAACACCTAATACGAATTGATTTCCACTTTTAAACTTTGTTTTTTCTTTCTCAATTGTAAACGGAGCGTGAATTTGAGTTAGTGTTTCGTGGATAAATCTAAGAACTTCGTCTGGATTAAACTTCCTACGGTGTGAAACTTGTATATCATCGCTATATCGGGTATATATATAGTCTTTTTCACGACACTTTTTTGTCATTATATAATCAAACGGTATCATCATAATATTAGTAAGCATTGGGCTGATTGGAGTTCCTTGCGGCAAGCCCCCATTAAGAAAACATAAATCTAATGCCCTGCTTAAACACTCTTTTCCAAAATCTCGTTCAATAACTGCACTAAATGGAAATATTTGTGCCATCATAGACATAAGAAAATCTTTGGTAGTATTACCAAAAAAGTTTTGAAAATCAGTTGTTATCCACCAGCGACTATGGTTATACTGATGCTTGGAAACTGCATCCGAGGCTGTTCTATGTCGAACATAAGCGTATGCGTTGGTGTGATGTAATGAAACACCCGCAGTCTCGAAAATCTCTTTTAAGCCCTTCAATGCTTCAGATAATTCATCATCCGGAGCACAGATTTCTCTCCATTTAACTCTGCCATATTCATCTAATTTCTTTTTTGGAATATAGAAATGAGAATAATGCTTTTCAATTTCTTGTCCAAGATAACTCCATTTTTTATTAAAGGCATCCAATGTGCCAACAATAAAATTGACATTGTATTTGTCTTTTGCACTCACAGGTATAAAATCAACTCTGCGAGTTACTGTGGCTGCCGCAGATTTAGTACCCCATAACCACTGCGGAGAGTGTATATCTCCTTCAAGCCAACTCCAAATGTTAGGCTTCGATTCGGTTTTTGGCAAACACACATAGTAGCACATACTTGTCCCTCCTTTACATTACTACCGTGTCAAATTTATATGGAGAAGATATAATCAAAGGACTTAATTTTCTTTCGGTAATCCATTTAAACAGATTCGTTGTACCTTTAAGTACAACATCTCTTACAACAATAGATTCACCAATCTCTACTCCACATGCTGACACTGGAGTTTCGGCTTTTGCTTCTTCATGTGTGAAATTCATTGTTTTAATCAAATTATCCACACTCGGCTTATCTCTCCACTCTACTGCATAGTGCTGTGCATCATATCTTGCAGTACGGTAATTCAACATTACTTTTATGTATGGATTAAGTCTATTCTGTTTGCAAATATTTCTGCACAAATCAATGTTGTCAGCACAAAGAATTACGATTCCGTTAAGTCGCTGATCAATATAGCCTTTATCAAACACCTGAACTTCGATATCAGGATTAACGGAAAGCAAGATGTTTTTTAATGACTCTGCTTTGTTGTGGTTTAAATCAGAATTAAAAAACATCTGATTACAAAGATTTTTACTTTCAACGAAATCAAAATCATATAATTTAAACTTGCAAAAGCCATATCTTGCAAGAAGCTCTGCCTGCGTACTACCTACACTCCCGCATCCGACTATATGTATAGTGGTTGACAGCTCCTTCTGATATGGGTTAATATCTCCTAATTTACTTAAATCCATTCCGTAAGACCTCCTTAATATATATACCGACTTCCCTGTTCAATCAATGAATCCCTATCGTTAGTTATCGCTCCTTTATGTACAAGATTACTCAACTCATCATGTATATCTTTGGCGTCCAAATAAGCAACACCAAATATATCTTGAATCTCTCCAATAGATAGTTTAATAGAACTCTGGCTTTTTACACCCGTATTACCGTAGTTGTAAGGATATTCATAATGCGAATACGATACTCGTTTTGGTTCTGCAACCATATCGTTTAATTCTTCCTTGAAAGACATCAATGTATCGTAAACTTCAGGTGAAACACAAAGTATTTTTCCAAACGACTGAATATTATTTGTGTTTAATGTTATCTCAGGCTGAGTATCCTTACCTGTAGACTTATATGCTAAATTAAGCACACCATCATAAAGATATATATTAAAATCACCTTTTTTATTTATAATCATAAAGATATAAAAATCAGTATTATCAATCATTTTCACGATGTCTTGCTGAAATTTTGTATCAACAGATGATGCCGATGTTCCCATATTTACATGAGAATGCCCGTGAAATCTAAGACTGTTATGTATATCATCTGGCAACTCAGTCTGCCATTCGTTATACTCTTCCTGAGAAGGCTCAACGGTTGTTGGAGTAACTACTTGAGGATATACAAAGATATCAGTAATAACAAAGTTGTTGTTTTGCCTTTCGACTGTACCATGCCACCCCACCTCTTTGTCATTTACCTCAACAAGCATCATCATTTTGGCAAAAGCTAATGGAGTGAAAGATATTGTAGGTGTTTCCATACCTGTCGGTATCTTTAAAAGTTGCATTTTATTTTCTCCTTTCGTTCCATTCGTCTACTGTCATAACTTCTCCAGACTCCTTATCCCTAATACACGAGTAGTCTGCCTCATTGAGCAGAGTTCCCAATTGGTGCATCACCGTAGAATCCATAAAATTCAAATTTTGTGACGCAGTAAGAATAAGCTGTATTGCATAGTAGATATTGCCTTCTGCTAATGCAGTTGCAATATCTATTCTAAAACCCCCAAAACAATTAAATAAAGCCAAATGAGGATGAGGCATATAACCGTATAGATTTGTCTCATAAGCATCAAAAGAATTGTTATCAAGATTTATACAGATTCTACATTCGGTTAGTAAATCAATTCTGCCATCAACCATCCAACATAAAACATCCTTACCTACGCTTGGCATATTATTAATAGTGGAATTTTCTGATTTTAATATTTCGGCAAAAGCATCCTCATCATACTGAGTAATCGGGTTACATACTACAAACTTAAGGACGCCTCCATCAATTTTCACATCAGAAATCACACTGTTGTTTGTAAGCATATCTATCAATGCAGCATTATCATTATCGTTGTCGTTATATAATGATAATTGTTTTTTACAATCCAACAAGTTTTCGTAAACCTTTGTCGCATTTGCTACATAATGTCTATAATCCGATTCATAATTCTTAATCCTATCGTGTAGTCGATCAAGAGTGCGTTTCTTTTTATACTGCGTAAAATCGGCAATTTGAGCATTTAACACAACTTTCGATAATCCTTTTTCTTCTGAAATTTTGTCGGCTAACTCGAACAATTTATCATACGAACCTTGGCTTATTCCATCAACAATTGGTTTGAATTTGTTTTTGATCTCTTTTGCTGTGCAAACAAAATCAAACAGCGGAATAAGAAAAACAGCTATCGTTTCTTCTACACATTTTGCATTAAACGAATCTGTCCAAAAAATATACTGATTGCCGCCAACCCATCCTTTTGATTTATTGTGGGTTAATTCGCAATATTTATCATAATTCTCATACGATTCCACACTACAGTTAAATTTCTTATTAATTCCCTCTATAGTGGGTTCTGTGTTGTTATACCATATATAAACAGCTTTGTCTGTTGCGGCTATCTGTGGTGGCTGTGTGCCGGAAACACAACCAAAAAATATAGATGGCAAATCACTGTTCTTAGTGTAATAAGGTTCGTAAACACATTTGACAAATGTTTCGATTATCTTGGGGCAATCATCTCCAAATGTAAGACGGCTATCAAAACAACTCCGAGTGTATAAATTTGTAATTAAATCCATTTTCTATTCCTCCTTAGATTTTGGCATTTCTAAATATAATTATGGCAGTGATACGACGCCTGCGGGAAGCTTGGTCATTGGGATTCCTGATGTAATCATAGCTTTGATGTGGCTATTTCAGTTGCAAACCGTGGATACGAATGTTCATTTCAGTTGTAACCCTTGGGTTTGAGAGATATTCGCCGCTACTCGTTTTCACCACAGTGCCTTTCATTCACCTCGCATCCATCAGGAGACCCTGCTGGATGACTCTTCTGCTCCTAACCTTTCTGATACTTTACTTTAAGTAAAGCAGTCTTTCGACAATGCAAATGCCAAAGGGAGAGCGTACTCTCCCTTGTTTCAAATCAAATTATGCACAATCAGCTTTGACAACCGATGCAAGAATGTATGTATCTCTTGCGCCAACAATGTCAGACAGTGTTCTGTTGACATCCTGTGCAGATACCACAACGCCGTTAAGATTGAGAATACCATTACCCATTTCGAGCTGGGCTTCATTGAAAGCCTGCTGAACTGTCATTTCATCCGGGTTGCCAATGATTGTTTTTGACTTAAGATTATTCTGAACTTTAATGCTTTTCATTATTATTTCCTCCTTGTTTACGCTGTTACAATCGAGCCGACAATTTTTGCAATGTTTGCATCAATATCAATACAAGCTTCCGATACACTTCTTTCAATCTGTTCAAGGTTTGTCAGAATTGAACCAAAGTTTTCTGCAATCCACACCTTTGTGTTGTCGGCAGATTCTGATGGGAGAGGAATTGTAATTGATGCCTTTGGTGCTGTGTAAGAATTACTTACAAAAGAAATTCCGCAATCGCTAAAACTCTCTCTGTGTTCACTTGGCTTTACAGCGAAAAGCATATTGCCATCGTCATCCTTTAAGGACAATACATCTGGCTTGTGTTTGTAAACTTTAAAAAGTTCCTCCATTGAAAAGTTGGCTTCAATAACCATCACATTGTTTAATGTTTTTACAGTCATTTTGTGACTCCTTTCTGCCTCGTATGGCACTTTAATTTATTTCTACTTTAGCATTACCCAGTTACACCACGAGGAGGTAGTAGTTTTGTAACCGCTCACCCCTATCTAAAGGGGTGCTGTAACATTTCTTAAATAAAGATGGAGCTTGAGGAGAGTCTGTAAGTTGAACTTTTTGTTGGATAAGCAACTTGGTCTTATGCCGTTTTCGACTATCAAAGTAATATTTCTTCTGTGCTTTTTGCGTTTTAGTTTGTCTTCGTAAAATGCCTTGGCTTAGTAAGAACTTTGGTTTCCTGACGACACCCTGTGCCAGTTGCTGTCCATTTCCGATTCGCCTTCAGGCTGTATCCCTTTCTTCTCTCTAACCTTTCTAACACCTTACTTTAAGTAAGGCGGCTTTATTTAATAAAGCAAGCAAATGTTACATTATTCAAATCCTATTTCTTCATACGCTTCAACAGCTTCTGTTTCGGTGTCACCCGAACACAACACATTGCCATGCTCATCAATAACTTCAAAGTGACCATTCTTTGCAATTACCGTCATATCACCCCTCACCTCCTACTCTTAATGCCGCCTCTTTTAAAACTGCAACATAATTATCAATCTTCTCTCTATCGGATTCTTTTGCTTGTGGTAAACAAAAACGAATTGTTTTTGCAATATTGTCAAGTTCTCTTGACAACTTTTGATCTTCTGTCATAATGTTTGCTCCACAATGTGAGCAATAATACGAACCCACTTCGTGTTTATCTTTACCACACTTGGGACATGCCTTTTTAATGCCTACAAGACTAACAGATGAATTAACCGACGCTCTGACTAATTTAGAAACAGTGGGATATGATACCCCATACAATTTAGCTATATCTTTCATCTTCTCGCCTTGTCTATAAGCCGACACAATCTGGGCTTTTAGTTCCTTACTAATAGTTCTGCCTGCCATTTTTGTAATCTCCTTCTACTGTGATATTGTGTTTTGCTATCAACATAATTTACTTTATAACCTCCCTAAAATTGTTCATATGTTAGATATACTCCCAAATATCCGGCAAATTATCATCCAAATTATCATCAGGTATAAATTCCAACTCTTTCCTACAACAATACCAGCCAGCATACCGCCCAGATTTCCCGTCACAGTCGTGTAAGTAACTATGAGGATGTGAAAACTCAACAGCTATCGAATCATTATTGTTGTCAATATCGCACACTCTGCCTACTATTCCTACATACGGAAAACCGGGATAGTCTGATAGTATTGTTGGAAGTATTTTCACCTTATCCCCAACCTTCAACATAAAACTACCTCCTTACAAAATGTATCACCAGACATAACTTTCTGGCACGAGCGATAAGTAATCTCCGTCGCACCACCAACCATCTGAGTGCGGTGTAAACCCTGTACAACCATGTAACCGATCATCATCAAAATCAAAACTTACAGCATACCAATTTACACCTCTATCGTCTTGACTCTCGAACTGTATGATGCCTATTTTGTTAATCAAGAACTGACTATCACAACCGTCCTGTTGTGTTATGCTTGGTAATACTTTTACTCTGTCTCCGATTTTAAACATTAAATTACCTTCTCTCAAATATAATTCCAAATACTGATATCATCTGTTTCGGACGGTTGAATTTTCTTGAGATGTTTAGGAAAACAACGCCAAGTATTGTTGTCTTCATCGTTAATCTTGATTTGTACTGAATTGCTTATCAAATTATTAGAATATACTGCATTAATAACCGCTGTATGTCCAATAAATATCTCAGGTATTCCAACTATAACAGCAGAAGGCAATATTTGAACTTGATCTCCAACCTTTAGCATAAGAAGCTATTCCTCCTGTTCTAATCGTTTAATTATTAAAATACGACAGTAATTTTCAATCGCAATTTCGGTTGTCTTGGTTTCGATTGTTCGCACAATCTGAGATGTAACCTTTACACCAAAATCCCTCAATACATCAATATGTCCATCACGAATATCTTGTATTGTTTTGACACTCTCGTACACTCTAACCACCTCTTTTTAGGCAAAAGAAAAGTGTATGCAAAAATCTATCGCATACACTTAATTGGTTTATATTTACTTTTTTGTCACTCTTATAAAAGAGTGATTTTATGGCAGCGGTTTTGTTTTGACTCGCAACCGCTAAACGAGTGTTCTTAATCTTTTGGCTTATAAGCAGCAAAATTCAAGCACAACTCTAAATTTCCACTATCATTTACTGAAAATGAGATTAGCGTACTGTTCAACGCAATTTTACAGAACGCCTCAATATCACTCATGCGGAATTCAATCGGCATACCGTCTTTAGAACGAATTATTACAGAGTTGGAATAGTTAGGTGTCAAGTCTAACGAAGCAAGTGAGATATCCTCGTCTTTGCTTGCAAATTTACTTAAGAAAACTATTGCATCTGTGTACGCATCCATCCCTCGTACATCTTCTACAAACTCGTCTGCCGACTTATTTAGATTTTGAGATATTTGTTTACGCAGAACTTCACCCAAACCGTGCATAGACTCTTGTGATGTATTCTGGTTGCTGCTATCAACCGTGTTGTTACTCAAGAACATTCCCTCTCTTTTTATTAATTGACAAACATCGTTTATCTTGCCGTGATATAATCACGCTTCAGGAATATTCTACCATTTTTTACACGAGTGTTCAAGCGAACATACTTTCTATTCGAGTTTTGCGTACTGTCTTGACTTATGGCAAATCTTAGTCATAAGCAACTCAGACATTTTCTGAGACAGTTTCGGAAATTCAAGCCTTACTCTGCTTGAACCCCTATCGGGACGAGTGGCTTCAAAAGTCACTTCTTTGTCATGAAGAAATTTAGCAGCATATTCATACGCATAATTTTCCACCCATACAACTCCCATCTTTTCACCTTCTTAAAAATCAAAACTTATAGCGATATTTTCGCCATAGCGGTCATAATAAGCCACCTCAATGGCTTTGATTTGTGCATCGTTTAATGTACTTAACTCACCCCATGAGATGCCGTAACACTCAAGAAGTTTTTCAAGCTTATCTTTTTGACTCATTACTACCCCTGAAATAACCTTCTCTAATAATTTGAATCATTTAATTCACTCCTGTTTGCAAGTTTAGCTATCACGCTCAACAGTTTACGGATACAATAGCGATTGTAAACACCTTCATTTGCTGTATAAAAATAATCTTCTCTGTATTTGCGAAATAACATCTTCTACATTGTTTCTTTGTACACCTTTTGCCTGTAGAAGTTTTCTAAGTCTCTTGTGTGTCATTATGATCCGCCCTTCCGTTGCATTTGCAACATATTAAAATCTTTCTTTTAAAAATATTCTTTAATTTCATGTCCACACCACGGACACCGAACATACATGCAGTCATCATATATAAGATCTCCATGATGTGTTTCATTAATATTAAAACGAAATTGACAATGACATCTCAAACATTCTTTTGTGTACATTGTTTCAACTACTTGCAATTCAGGTTTGCCTTGTCTAATAATTTCCATAGTTACACTCCTTTATTACATTGTGTTTTATATCATTCTCTATCCAATCATATTCTTGAATGTCGTAATACGCCTCAGCACACTCACGAGAACAGAAGATATTGTCGTATTTATCTCGAAAATATGTATAGTCATATCTTAATTTGTTACTACACTGATGACAGACTGCCATAACTGGTGGATCGAGAGCATGAGGACAAGTGGGTTTGCAAGGCAAGTTTTTGCATACATTACACATCTAATTCTCCTCAAAATTAAAAATTCCATAAATTTCTGTGTTACACCAAGGACAAACAATCCATTCATCCCAGTCCTCGTCCTCCCAGTCGTAACTTATGTTTGTGGCATAATGTGTGTCATAATCATCATATTGAAATACACATCCACATTCTGAACAGGATATTGTATTTGGTTTTGATGGTTTGATTTGCAACTCAGGTTTGCCTTGTTTGATGATTTTCATTGTTACACTCCCTTTATTACATTATTCTCCTGTATTACCTAATGGAGATTAAATCTAAGAATCCTGAAATTTTATTTCTGGTATGTAAAAATTATTGGCATTTTCGTTTTCATATAACATATCTAATGCTGTTTCAAAAGCTCCAATGCCAGAAAAATAACTACCTACTTTTAGGTCATTAAACAAATACGGCATTACTTTATATAATTCCACATAAATGTAATAAAGAACATGCGTAACAATACTGTTTCCTGCCTGCTTATAAAGTTGAGTGTTGCTAATACCTGCATTTTTTGCTTTTTCAAAAGCATCATCTGAAAAACCCATAAGTCTCCAACATTCTTTTGGCGTTAATTTTCTGATGCGGTACTGAGTTTTGTCTACCACGGTACTGTCAATGATGTGGTTTTCTTTGTTAGTTATCTTATCTATTTTTCTCACTCCTGTTTCTGTTGCTGTAATAGTGGGGCAAATAGTGCCACACTCTTGAACTCTTCCTCTGCGTGTTTTGCTACTTGGGTAACTTAAATCAGCTACCCCCCCATTTTCACATTCAATATATCCTTTCTTTGTTGCTTGTTTGATTAAAATATTATCCGACTTATCATAAATTTCGATAACTCTTTTACCCCCCCCCACATTCAATTGTTCGTATTGTTCCACACACATTATCTTTAAATAGACGATAACCCTCATCTGTTCTATATTCACACGGAATCTTTTTCATTTATCTTCCTTTCAATAATAAGTGGTTGTCGATTACCCCCCTGACAGGTATTTAATGTAGGTGCAATGCCTTCTGCCGAATATATTCTACCTGTTTGTGGGTTTGTGAAGTTTTTAGTGTCTTTTCTTAAATTACCAAGTTGAATAATCTTATTCATCCTTTTTCTCCGTTTCATACCCAATCAAAATTTTAGGTGGATCTTTATAATGTACTGCTTTTAGGGTACATATTGACCTCCCCCCCCCCCAAGGTGTTATATACCTCTTGATTTTGATGTATCTTTCCTGAACTGGGAATAAGCCTTCCGAGAACTTCAACTTTGTTTTCCTTGATTCCTTGCATTCAATCACTCCGTTCATAGCTTGATTTCCAAATCCTTTATAATCTCTTGCGAGTAAAGTATTAGCGACATCAATTTCTTTGTCAAATTTGACTACATTGCTTTGAGAATAGTCCGGTTTTTATACCTGAACCATATCCCATTGATGTCGGTCTATGCTTCCTCTCCCCCCAGTCCTTATAGTGTTGGAAACATCTTTATCTAACTTTCCGCTGCTGATTAAATCATCAATCAACTCTTGGGCTTTTGGAGTGTTGATATAATATTTATCGTCAACCTCATCTTCAAGAACATCCTTGATGCGTTTGCCATTATCAAATGGTTTAGGGAATTTAAACCGACCATTGTCTAACTCTTTTTTTATAATAATTAAGTACACACGCTCTCTATTTTGTGGTATTCCGTAATTTTTGGCATTTAAAACTTGCCAATATGTATTGTAGCCGTATTCGTGAAGTTCGTTAATAAACATATCGAAGGTCTCTTTGAATTTTTTACCCACAATGTTTTTTACATTTTCATAAATACCCCATTTAGGTTTATTCGCCTTAATAATTCTCAACCATTCGACAAGTAAGGAACTCCTTGTCTTATCGAGATTGTAACTAGCACAATTTGGACATTTATCTCTTGTGGAAAAATGTACTGTAAGCGGATTGTATTCATGCTGGCAATCTTTGCATTTCCACATGCTACCTGTCTGTTTACCCGATATTGAGAAATCTTGGCAAGGACTGCCTCCGCATATCATAGTAAATGGTTTTAAATTATTTTCATCAACCTTTGTTATATCTCCTAAATTTAAACTTTCGTCCACACCATGAATTGCACAATAACTTTTTGTTGCGTATTTATCAAACTCACAAAAGTTTACAAGTTCCCAATTTTTACCTTTTAAAACTCGTGTTTTATCTGCCATTTTTACACCTCTGGATTTGTTGCTGTATGATATTTTGCTATTGCTTGTGTGTATTCACTTGCGGTATTTTTCAAATCTATTTCGGATTCAGTTTTAAACTTACAAAATTTATATATTCCAACAACTTCACTCAGCACTTCAGCACCGCACATAATCATATCAATGGCATTAGCCGAAAGGTTTTCACTATCTGTAACACAAACTGCAACGCTTTCTTTGCCATTAACATTTCGTGTTAGAACCATATCTCCTTTATTAAGAGATTCGTCATCTGGGACTTTGTATGTATATCTTTTTGCGTTTTTATCTTGTAAATGTCTTACTTGTACAATGTTCATTTATCATTCTCCTTCTTAACTCCATTTTTTGTAAGATAGCTCTAACGGAGCAAAAATGCTTTTAATACGCTCTGAATCAATACCATTTTCTACAACCACACTATTATACCTTTTACCTCTGCCTTCGTATTTGTCTGTAACAATATCCAACACACTGCCATTGTTAAATACAAACGAAGCATATTCTTTCGTTATATAAGTACGAGTCAAGTTACCACAGTGTGTTGCAATATAGTCACACAAAACAGTAAAAAATTTTCCTTCCTCTTGTACCACGCAAAGTACCGCTAATTTCTCTAACGCTTGACATTCTTTAATGGCGTTATCAATCTGTTTTTTACTCACAAAATAAATCATTTATCATTCTCCTTCTTAATTCCATTTTTTTGTAAGATAGGTTGAACGGAGCAAAGATGGTTTTAATAAGCTCCGAATCAATGTTTTTGTCTATAATCATACTATTGTATTTCTTACCTTTACCTTTGTATTTGTCTGTAACCACCTCAATCTTACTATTGTTGCTAAATACAAACAAAGCATATCCTTTTGTTATGCGTGTGCAAATCAAATCATCACAATGCGATACAATATGATCACACACAACAGTAAAACCGCTTTCATCTTCTTGCATTGCGACAAGTACCATTAGGTTATCTAACTTTTGACACTCTTTAATGATGGCGTCAATCTGTTTTTTTACTCACAAAACGGATTATTTATTCTTCTCCTTTCCATTTAAACAAACATTCGGTTTTATGTTCTTTATTTTGAGCGTTAATACTTCGTAATACAGGCTTTGACCATACTGTTTCAAAGTCATTTGGAGCATATTGTTCACTTATATATACATAATTATTTTTTGACAATCTTCTTGCAAAATTCCAAAAATCAACATGATCAAAGTTTGTTGCAATTCCAAATTCTTACGTATGAAAGTATGGCGGATCAAGATAAAAGCATACACCTGAATAGTCTGTTTTAAGATAACACTCATAAGATATGCAATCCAATGATACTGTCGATAAATCGCCTGCTTGTTTTTCAAGATTGCGCTTGCTTTCTTGATAATAGTCACGGATTTTGTTACCGTTAGGTGTTTTTATACTGGTAGGCTTTGCATACCCGCCATCAAACCATCTGCCATTATACGAAGCAAGAAAGCCTATATTTCCAACATGCCACTGTTCGTATTTGTCTTTATCTGTCCCGTTTTTCCAAGCATCTCTCACAAGGCTGTATGTATCTCTCGACACTTCATCAAGTAAAGGTTTTCCTTCTTGTACTCTTTTGAGCAATGCTATTAGATACGGATTTATGTCAGAGCCTATACGCTCTTGACAACGAATCTTATCAATTACATTACCCCCTCCAACAAAGGGTTCTATATATGTAGTCACATTATTGCTGTCAATACATTCCTGTAATATTGGGACAATATATTTAGCAATACGAGACTTGCTACCCATATACTTCATTGACTTCTCCTTAATCTGTATAAATCGTAATTAAGTTGCCCAATTTACGATAACCAAAACAAAGATTGCCATCATCGCAAATCAGAGCCTGTTCATCTTCTGTGAAATTGAACGGATTACTTAACACCTTGTATGTAATGCTACTGTAACCATATTCCTTCTGCGTGTAACACATATAATTCTGTAAATCATCTTGTGTAACATCGTACTTCTTTGTGTAAAAGTTTAGCCAAATCAATTTTGCTTTCGGTGCAAGTTTCTTATGTATTGCAAGATTTTCTTCACACAGTTCATTCCCATTAGGCTTAAATGCCCACCCTGTATTTATCAATGAATTACCTCCTCAACAATCTTCGTTCTTGGGACATACATTCTTCTATGCTGTTTGTCCTCAATTTTTCTGGTTTCTCCAAGAATTTTTTGCAATGATTTTAATACATCAGAATGTGACTGAATCCAGTCTGCTAATGGAGCATTAAGTTCTACACTATCTTTTGCTTTTCTGCGATTCTCTCTAACTTTCATTAAGGCTTTTCCAAGTTTGGCAGTGTCGTGATACGACACATCTTCAAGTTCAAGCTTATGTAAGATATCTTGTGTTTCGTAGTCGTGTAATGATTCGTTTTCGGTATTGTTTTGATAATCTTCTGTTGTTTGTGTAAAAAAGTTGATTGTATCTTCTAACTCTTTAGCTGTTTTGATTTTTCGTCATCTCCCTTAATAATTTGTGATTAAAACTTCCGTTGAACTGTTGCCTGTTTTTACCTTAGTTTGATAGTTACAATTATTGTAATCTTTGATTAGATAATGTGTGTTGTAGTTCTTACTCCACTCTTTAAGAATTGTATTTTCTTTTCCTTTGTGTTCTGTAACATTCGACAAAGCAAATTTGCCACCTTTTGAGTTAATAATGTCAAGTAAATTAAGAAGCTCTCTCTCATAATCTTCTGACCATTTACAAAAATAATCTCGTTCATATCCACCAACAGTAATAAGATAAGGAGGATCACAATAATAGAAAGTGTCATTAAATTCTGGCGAATCTAAATTCAAATTATGGAAATCGCTGCTGTAAAAACTAATATTTTTCTTGTCGATAGCTTCTATGTATTTTACAAGTTTATCCTCTAACGACTTAGAGAAGTAAGACCTGCTTGCACCAGACGGCATATTAAACTCTTTATTCTTATTAAAGGCTATTTGATAGTTGAATGCATGAGTAATTAAGCAATATAAAACTACTGCATTTTCTCTATCAAGATTGTCTTTCAGATTTGTATTATAGTAACTTCTTAAATTAAGAAATTCTTGCTTACTAAACTTGTTTAATTTGTATGTATCAATCATTTCTTTAACTTCGTCTACAAATTTGCTATCAAGATTTCTGAAGATATTAACGAGTGGTTTACATTTGTCGTTATACACAACCTGTTTTGCATTCACATTTAGCGAAACTTCTCCACCTCCTCCGAACAAATCTACAAATTTATCAATTTTCTTCGGAAAGAGAGGTAGAATCTGAGGCAGCAATTTGTATTTACCGCCAATATAATTAAAAGGATTTTTCAAATAATCTATATTTACCATCTCCTTAGTGTTACTACTTGTCCTAATTTTAAACTTTCTTGAACTTTAATTACCCTTTGGTTTCTTGAGCCACACCAAGCAAGAGAAATATCTCTTTGCAACTCATCATATTTACCGTCAACAAGGATGTCTATATAAGGCAAGATTTCGTTCACAATAAACTTAGATTTCAATATCTGTTCGTATGTATAACCTGTATATAGCCATATTGTTTTACTTGGTAGTTTGGTCTTGACCGTTTTTACAATATTAGATATTTGTTGTTGATTTGCTTGCTCTAATGGATGCCCACCTGAGAGCGTTAGCCCCGATATATAATCAGGACTTAACGCTTCAAGTAATTCTGTCATAGTGGTATTAGTAAATGGTTGCCCGGCTGTAAAATCCCAAGTCGAAGGATTGTGACAGTTGTAACAATGAACGGTACAACCGCTTACCCATAGTACAACTCTGACTCCAACTCCATTGGCAATATCGTGTTTAGTGATTTTGATGTAATTCACTCGTTGCCACCCAAATGTACATATCTTTCTTTGATTTCTTGTGTTCTTCCTTGATTCCAGAAGTTAGTTCCTATATCCTTTTATACCCTCGGTTTCCCGATATTTATTAAGGGAGTAGACTATACAATATCATTGTTTGCATAAGAAACAATTCCCCGAAATTATAGTCGTTGAGCGTCCTCCATCAGCATTGCCTGTTAAGGAGTTTCGTTGCGTAAGAGTGACTTGCACACTCGGTAATCCCTTGCTTAATGTTTTTATGGTTTCTATCCTATCGGACTGACAGATTTAATCCTATACCGCATTCACACTTGCCGTTTCCAGCTATGTTGTAGCCATTAAGGTTATGGGGACTTCCCCGCAGTTTATTCGGTTTAAAGTGGGCTTATAGCAAACCCACAAGTTCTCCGACAGATGTTCAATTTGCTTTCATCTGTGTTGCCGCAGTTTGGACACTTCCAAATAAGTTTACCGTTTTCATTTTCTATTACATCAATCTCTCCGTCATATCCGCATGCTTGACAGTAATCACTTTTAGTGTTAAGTTCAGCGTACATGATATTGTCGTAGATGAATTGCATAACAGACAGGACAGCTTCTGTGTTGTTTTGCAAATTAGAAGTTTCAATATAACTAATTGCACCACCCAAACTTAATGCCTGAAATTGTGATTCAAGTTTCAGTTTTGCAAAGGCATTAATAGGCTCTCTGACATTTACATGATAACTATTTGTGATGTAGTTCTTATCTGTAATACCTTCGATAATACCAAATCTTCGCTGTAAACATTTTGCAAACTTGTAAGTTGTACTTTCGATTGGAGAACCATACAACGAAAAACCTAAATCAAGTTGCTCATTCCATTCATCACACTTTTTGTTCATATATCTCATAATATCAAGTGCGAACGGTGTTACTTCCGGATCTGTATGAGATTTGCCTGTCATATACTTTACACACTCATACAATCCTGCATAACCAAGTGATATTGACGAATAACCACCAACAAGTAACTTATCAATGGTTTCACCTTTCTGAAGTCTTGCTAATGCACCGTGTTGCCAAATAATCGGAGCTACATCCGACACTGTTCCTTTCAGCCTCTCATATCTGCACAAGAGGGCTTTATGACACAACTCCAATCTCTCATCGAAAATCTTCCAAAACTTCTCTTTATCTTTACCTGACGATAAGGCTACATCAACAAGATTGATTGTAACTACGCCTTTGTTGAATCTGCCATAAAATTTGTATTCACCATTTTCTTTGTACGGTGACAAAAAGCTTCTACACTGACTGTTCGGTATCAACAGTCTGGACTATATCTTTGGGAGTTATTATGCTAACTCGCTCACTCCGCACTTCCATCTGTATCATTATTCAGATGTACTCTACTCACTTCATCACACAAAGCTATTTGTGCTATGCTTTCGATAGTCTCTTGACCTTACGCATACACAAACTTATACTTGTAACAATTGTTTGATTCCCCTTTCAATATTCTTGCTACTTTATGTCTATCCAATTGTAAATCCATTGATAATTGTCGAATAGACGGGTATGTATTAATAAGTTTGTCATTCAAATATACAGATACTTTTGTTCTATTTTTATGTGTTCGATTACCACTATGCCAACCGTGATAAACATTTTGTGAATTTGTACACCATTCTAAATTTTCAGGGTTGTTATTTAGTTTGTTGCTGTCAATATGATTCACATATTTAAAACCATTAGGATTCGGCACAAACACATTGGCGATTATTGTATGAACTCTGTATCTGTATTTTTTATTGTTCTCACTTCTTGTGATGTGGACATATCCATCTACGCCTATATACGGCGACAACTGATGTCCTTTTGCATTATATATATTGTATTGTTCATCCACATAAAATCCTTTGTATTCTTTTAACATTCGTCATATTACAAAGCTTGTATATGCGTCTTGGCACAGGATAGTTCAAGTCTAAGTTTCACCCCGAAAGTCCCCTGTTAGCACATTACTTAACTGTCATTTCCTACAGTTCCTGTTCGTGTAATGTACACCATTTTGATTTATGTTCACGGAGTTTTAGATGAGCCGTTTAACCCATCGAAGGGAAACAATTTCCTTCTTTTAGCTTTTTCATCACTTTTTCAGATATATAATCCGGCACTAATCTTTTAGCTGAACACTTTGCAGCTAATTTTGTTAAATACCAATACTTGCCGTCCTTTGTAATGTTGTCCTCTTCAAGTACATAAATAAGCTTTGGAAACGCAGGCGTAATCCATACACCCTTTTCATTTTTTACACCTTCATACCTTTGATTAAGTGTTTCTTCAATGATCATGGCGAGGTCGTGCTTTTCCTGCTCGTTTTTAGCCTCGTTAAGATACATAAACACTGTGATGAAAGGAGCTTGTCCATTAGTTGTTAAAAGTGTTTCTACTTGATATTGGATTGTCTGAACACCTTTGTTGATTTCCTTCCGAAGTCTTTCTTCGGCTATCTCGGCAATCTTATTTTCGTCAGCCTCAAATCCACACTGAGTCCATTCTCTTCTCAACTCATCTTTAATGTGCTGTCGGCTAATATCCACAAACGGTGCGAGAGCAGTAAGACTAATACTCTGTCCACCATATTGACTGCTGGCAACCTGAGCAATAATCTGCGTTGCAATTGTACAAGCCGTTGAAAAACTATGTGGTTTCTCAATCATAGTGCCACTGATAACCGTTCCGTTCTGGAGCATATCATCAAGATTACATAAGCAACAATTATAAGTATGTTGTGCAAAATAATCCTTGTCGTGGAAGTGAATAATTCCTTCTCTGTCAGCCTCAACAATATCTTGAGGAAGTAAAACTCTATCAGTCAAATCTTTGCTGACCTCACCTGCCATATAGTCACGCTGTGTAGGAATAATAGTGGGGTTTTTATTTGAGTTTTCCTGTTTGATGTTTTCATTGCTTAAATCAATCAATGAGAGAATTGTATCATCAGTGGTATTCTTCTTACGGATTAAACTCTGCTTGTATCGGTAAAGTGTGTATCTTTTTGCCAAAGAAAAACAGCCGCATTTATCTATGTATTCTTCAATTAAATCCTGTATATCTTCAACTGAGTAAATTCTCTTACTTCGTCTGAGCTTATCATAAATTCTTGTAGCAATGTTTTTAACTTCATTATCAGACAATGTTTTTTCGTGGTTTGCACGGGATTCACTATTTGCTTTTCCAATCGCAGAAATAATCTTATTGCGGTCAAAATCAACTTCTCGACCATCTCGTTTAATTACTTTCATACCTATCACCCATTCTTCCTGAGAATATCACCATATGTAAGATGACTAAAGTCAAGCAGGTTATGACAATTGTTACAAGGTGTGCTTACTGGACTTTTATCCTTAAGTGTGATTTTATTTACGGATTTGCAGAAAGGACATTTGGTGAGAATCTGCACACCACATATATTCATAAAACTCCTTACAAGAGGATCAACATTATGAGCTATATATGTACGAATAATATTGTCCTCATTTATGTATGCACTTTTAATGTTCTCGCATGTATTGTCATATTTATGTATAACTGGTGCTGTTGGTACAGGTGTCTTATCGCTACTAACTTTGTTCGCCTTTATTCCATCAATCAAACCTTTAACATAATCATAACCTTCAACTTTGTGCGGATGATCTTCTGCATTTTTTACGAATAAAACATCAATTTTATGTGCGTTTGCGTACTCAATTTCCTTAATAACACCTGTTGAATCGTACCATTTTTCACCTGTCACCCATATTTCATCACACTCTGCAAGCTGATACAAACAAAGTTCAAACCCATCTTCATAAGACATATCGTTGTACAGAAAGCTAAACATATGTAACGGCGAAATAAACATATAATTCGGATGTTTCTTTTGCTGTGTTTTAATTATTTCTTCAACCTCTTTGAGATTATTTTTGTCGCCACCGTATTTGTGGCTGACATACACTGTTTTTTCATATTTCTTCATTCAATTCCTCCTAACTTTATTTATCAGCGTTGTTGTTTACAAGCATATACATCACCACCTTTCAAAATGAAATCTCTTTATTATTATTATCTATTTCGATTTCATCGTCAGTGCCAACAGTAAAAGCTTCACAAGTGACCTGATAATCGCCTTTCCCATCAGCCACCAAATATTGTAACAAATGATACAATTCAGAAACCGTCATTCATCTTCCCCCATTCCTTTCGTTTACTTCTTATCCATTTTTTTTTTTTTTGCACCGCCACTCTGACAGGACTTGATTTTTAGTTCAGGTGTTTTCATCATACGCCTCATCTTCGTATTCTTGTTTGGTGCAGTTTACAGCGTGATGTGTACTAATTTCAAGTACATCACAAAGGTTTTCAGGAATTATATACACAGGACTTTTTATATAACACTCTATTTCATTTGTCTCATTATTTATCAGTTTATAATAATATTTCATTAAACATCACCCATTATAAATACAATCTTTTAAATCGCCAACGGGACAATAAAATGTTCGTCCGTCAGCGGTTGCAATAAAGGCAGTTAAACCATAACAACCACTTTTTACGGCTATCAAAATACCGTTAATATCGTGAATTGTTGCTACAAAATCTCCTATTGTAACTTCTCTCATTCTATATCACTCCTTTATAAACGCCCTATTTCGCTGTATTTAACTTCTTAAACATTGCACATGATTACTTTGTTAGGCTTAATTTTTAATTCAGACATTGTTTTTATGTTCCCTTTTTTCAGCAATAAGATGTAAGCCTTTGTAACAATCATTACATAGCTGTATTTTAATTTTTCTCTTACTTTTGACAAGAGTTTTAATCCGAGTAAAGTATTCAGTGTCAATACCTACATAAAACTCCTTCATTTTAACTGTGTACGGATCTGCGATAACTTTGTTACAACAATCACACTGATAGATTCTCATTCACTTTCACCGTCCTCAATCTCAAGAGGCTGATTCCAACATTCAATGCAGGTTTTTCTACAATCATGCTTATTCATCAGCCCTAAGTCATACGGACAAACTGAATTAGGGATTCCATCACCATTGACTGCTGCACGGGGATAATTCTTCAAGAACTCCGTAACAAATGCCTTTTGCGAATGCTCATCGCTCCATCGCTGTATTGCTGAAATTGCCTTTTCAGGGTAAAGCGTTTCAAGGTCGGAACACAGAACATTTATGCCATTATTCGTAGTACCTAAAGGGCAGTCCACACATTTAATGTGACATACCCCGTCTCCTGCTCTTTTCGTCATTCTCACTTTTTCAATGAAATAGTTTTTAGTAATATTGCAATCAATCATTTAATTCACCTCTATTAACTTCATTGTATTTTCTCTTTGGTATATTCTGTCTGTCCTTCTACAAACTTGTTTACCCATTCTGTGTTATAAAACATGGTGTTATAGCTTCTGACATTGCTTTGAGAAAGAACATACATTTTTGAGCATCTTCCTCAGTGCGATTTGAGATTACATAGACAACTTTTTCTTCAATATCTTTAAACTCTTTACGGTCATTTATAATACGCTCCATAGCTTTTACAGTTCCTGTTTTGCTGTCTTTATACCTTTTCTTCATTCTCAAGAATCTTTCAACAGCAGGACAATCTATTAGTACAGAGTCAATTAGTTTTTCACCTTTGTAATTATTCTTGAAATCTGCAAGTCCTCTCGGATCAATTATGTAAAAATCAGCGTCATCAATTTGCTGCTGAGTTGCACAATATCTGTAACCGTTAAACTCGGTATAAGTCACGATATTGGTTAGTTTATCAAACTCCTCATCTGTCACAAAAATATGTGAGTTTGGAGATTCGTTATCTCTTCTTGGTCGTGTCGTATAAGACACAACCTTTTTGCGATTATATTCCTTACAAACTTTGTCTACTAAGTAATCCTTACCAGAGCCTGAAGCTCCGAGAACTAATACAATTGATTTAACAGCCATTGTTGCCTCCTTTTAGTAACTGCTGAAATAAACATTATCTACCACCGCATACGGTGTTCCAAATGAATGATAATAACTCATTCTGAACGCTGTGACATTATAATCTCTATCACCACTCAATATCCTTTGAGCAACCGAATAAGACAACTCACTCGGATCTCTCGTGTAAAGAATACCTGCCACATTGAATGTATTATAATCAAAAGCTACTGCTCTTAATCCACCGTTGCTATCAGCTAAATTTATTGCCGTTGAACCTACCAACCACTGACAATACTCGCTACAATTACCCGCTTCGCAATAAATTACTCTTGCCAACAAATCTACCTCATCTGACGATGTGTTATATGTATTATTTGATTTTGTAATAGTTTTTGTTTCTGCTTGAACTTCAGCTTTTTCTGTTGGCGGTTCTGTAGAGGGAGAGGTTATTTTAACCTTCTTCTTGTCTTTTTTAGTTTCCTCAACTGGGTTTACTGTTGTTGGTTTTGTTGTGACATGCACGGTTGTAGGTTGCGTTGTTGATTTGACTGCCGTATCTTTAGTGGCTGTATCTCGTGTTGCAGTGTCAGGGGTGGAGATGTTTGGTTCTCCGCAAGCCGAAAAGCCAAACATCATACCTAACATTACCCATAAACTTGCTATCTTTTTGCCAAATCGGATATAATCACCCTTTCTTAATTTCCCATTTTCTAAATTTATCCACATAATCATCAGTGAAAAAACCTCTGATAATAAGTGTTTGTGGCTTATTTGTGTCTATAAGCATTAATCCAAGTAGACTTTTACCCGACAACACTTCCTTACCTTGTGCTACTTCAATAATGTCACTCATTAATTCATCTGCTATGTGAAGAAAATCGTCAAAATCATCTCGCTGAAGCTGAATGTGTAACATTACTGTTCTATGTATTTTGTTTTCCATAGCTTACTCCATAACTGAGCCTACTGCCCACTTGCTAATTACTGAGTAAATATCCTTGTCGCACACACAAGTAATAGTATTCCAATCGACATTATGTGCTGCTTTGGTTTTTGCTCTTTCAACACCGTTTGCAAGAACAAGACTTGCAAGAAATGATTTACCACTGATAGACCAATCTTTGCCGTTTTCGTCTTTACCGATAAGAGTTACTTCTTCGTCAATCTGACTTACAGCCTCTGTAAAATCAGACACATCCTTAAGTGTAACAAGTTCAATTTTTTGCCTCATTCAATCACCTTTCTTAATTTAGCAATTTATATTTTGTTAAATTCCAATACCCCTTTTTATCTTTGTAAATACCGTCTAAAGGCACATAAATTACATCATATTGTTTCAATGGCAATAATGCAAAAAGATAGTGTTTTAATGTTAAACTTCCTTCTTTTCCAGTACCAACCGAACGATACGAAATTCTTTTTGCAAATTCCTCGTTAGTTTGTTTGTTTTTAAGAGGGTAGACATTCTTTACGAGCAGTTTCTGCCTATCTTCAGCTTTGTGTGTGGTTAAATCAATATACCCCAAATATTCTTCCTGTGTTTGAATAATGCGTTTATAATTCCAAGACTTGAAATTCATTTGATTTGCAATAGTTTCGATGCCATTTAGTATATTATCTATGTTTTGAATAGTGAACGATTCTTTAATAGTGTTATCTTTCTTTAAGTCTGTACTATTATTTTTTACTATGTCGTACAATTCAAAATGCTCTGTTTGTAATACGGACTTCTTAATATTCTTGCGAAATCCCTTGCCGGTGGATGCTCTAAAGAATTGATAAGTTGCAAGTATGTATAATAGTTTCGATTGAATTCCGTAGTGGTCGAAGAAACCTATTTTAATTAAAATTTCTATTTTAGATAGTCCCACAGAAGTCTCTTGGTCAGAGAGACGAATTACATCTATAAAACTGGTCGGTTGTTGGTTGTAAACTTTAAAAAGTTCTGTGGCAACCTCTTCAGATAAAAACTTAACTGAACCAATACCTTTTGCAATTGCATGAAGGTCTTTGTTAAAATAATAGTTTCCTAACGAAATTCCGAATTTAGGTAATGTAATTTCAATATCTTTTGCTTTAGCAGCTTTTTCTCCCGTCTGTATTTGTTCATCATTCTTTGCACAGTTTAAATACGCTGTGCAAAACTCATACGGATAATAGTAGTAATAATAAGCACACAAATAACTAATCATACAGTATCCAATGGCGTGATTCATACCAAATTGATAACTGGCACTGTCTTGAATAATCTGAAGAAACTCTTTAGCTTCCAGTTCTGCAACATTTCTTGGAGAATTTGATTTATGACAATAACCTTCAAGTATTGACGGCAATGCTTTAGCCAATCTCTTTTCATCTTTATGTCCGATTGCTCTACGCACATTGTCAGCTTCGCTGCCCGACAGTCCGCATATTTCTTGAAGAAACTTAATTGTGTCCTCTTGAAATATTAAATATCCATTGTTTTTATTAAGCAGTTTATCTATAACCTCTGACGGATTTTTATGAGGTATATGCTTAAATAGCTCCTCTCTGTAAGAAGAACCTGATGGTCTAATAGCAGCCGTGACTATTGCCATATCCAAAATACTTTTAGGCTTATATTTTTTTAAACAATCTATAGCAAATGGAGACTCAAACTGAAAAATAGAACCTGTAGTTTCTAACATACTTTCCCATACATTTTGATCATCCCAATCAATCTCGTGAGATTTTGGATAAGGTAAATGAGCGAATTTGCAAGTTTCACTAATAACTTGCACTGTCTTTAATACAAGCAAATCATACTTGGTCAACCCTACATCATGAATTTCATCCATATCAATCTGAAGAGTACAGTAGCCATCTTTCTCGAACACACCGTAATTGTCAGCTAAAGTAATTGGACTAATAACAATTCCTGCTGGATGTACCGACTGTGCATGCTTAATACCTAACAAGCCATCATAGTAATAAAACAATTTCGGATACTTTTGTCTTGCTAAATCAGGATCGGCGTTAAAACATTGCTTAATTTCTTTGACTTTTTGAATAGAATATTCACACTCACTAAAATCGGTTTTTGGGTGGCTTAATTCCCAATTAAGTCGAAATGCTTGTCCTATCAGATCAATAGCAGCCAAATCTTTCAGTGTCGAATATGTAGGAACTCTGGCTGTTTTTGTTTTACCGAATTTATCTATAATATACTCAAACATTTCTGGTCTATCCGATTCTACAACATCAACATCAATATCTCCTACTTCTACTCTGTCTCCATTACAGAATCGAGAAAATACTGTACCCCATTTTTCAGGGTTTAAGTCAATAATATCGGTAACATACGCTGTTCTTGAACCACCAACTGAACCTCTTGAAAAGCCTATTGGTTTCCCTTGATTTCTAAAATGTGAGAGAATTTCACTCATTGAAAGCATAAAACCCGACATACCTACTTTCTTAAAGACTCTCAGTTCTTCAGGTATTGCTTTATCAAATCTATCCTTTTCTTCTGATGAAATAACACCATTATCAAGCTTCTCTTGATATTTTTGATATACCAATGAAGTAAATTTTTGTTCGTCTTTTTCAGCACTGCCATACAAAATAGGATACTTAATCGATGTATCAAGCGTAAACTCTTCGACACTATCTGCCATAACATTGGTGTTGTTAATAGCCTCTATGTATAAAGAACTCGGTATTGCGTCCTGTGCTGCGAAAGCTTTCACTAATTCATCGTAAGACTTATACACTAAGTCCATCTTATCTTCGCCTTCGTAATGTTGTTTTTTAGCATCTAAGATTACTTGCCTACACTCTGCTTTGTAAGAATTAACTGAGTGAGCGTCTGTTGCAGCTATTAGCGGAATATGATATTTCTCAGACAGATATGCTAAATGTCTATTGTATTCAATTTGTTCTTTGCAATTGTGTGGTTGAATTTCGAGATAATCATACCCTTTAACTAATTGTTCATACCATAGATCTTCTACAGGTAATTTATTTAAAGGAGAAGCAAGACAGGCACTTGTTTTGATAATGTTGTCAGACAATGAAAGAAACTCTTCAAACGAGATTCTGCCAACATAATAAAAATGATTTTTGTCAGTTCTTGACAAACTTATAAGCCGGTTGAGCTCCTTAACACCTTCATAGTTTTTCGCAATAAGAACTGTATGATAATTGTCTCGGATTTTGTCTGTATGATTTTTCGTTAAGTAGCACTCGACTGCATGTATATACTTAATACCTTTTAAGTCACAATACATTTTCTTCTTAACCCAGCCTTGTATATTGCCATGTTCTGAAAATGCAATTGCGTGCTGCCCCAACTCTACTGCTTTATCAACATAATCTTTGTAATTGGTAGCACTGTCTTTAAGAGAATAGTCTGTATGTATATGGTAAGCAACATAATTGTCGATAATATTAATCTTCCTTTCCGAACACTTCACTTGTCTCGTTTGGATGCGGGAAAGGAATAGACTCTGTGTACTTATTCTTATCCCATGCGTATTGTTTTCCAAACTCCATTTCGTTGGTGTAAAATCTACGAGATGGCGGATCGTACCACATTGGAATTGATAAATTCTCCTGTCCTCTCATCCTGTCTTTCAAAACATCCAATATAACATCATAATTTTTAACTAATTCGTCACCAGTTTGCTTTTCATTGGGCTTCACTCTATATAACGAGAAACTTCGATGAGCGAGATCTAACATACCTCCAGAACCACCAATATCATATTTACAAAGGCGAGTAACCTGCTGTCCTTTTCGTGGATGAATAACCAAAATAATAACAACTTGAAATGTGGCTGCAAATTTGGTCAACCAAGACATGAATGCGTTTTGTGTTTCGTTTTTATTGTTGTCGGTAGCTCCAAGATTGATAACCGTAAGATTGTCCAATATGAGCATTTTACAACCATACTTCCTAACACAATCCTCCATTGATTTTTTGATACTATCTACTGAGTTGTCATAATCATCTTTATAAATATAAAGACGGTTTTTATAATATCCATCAATTTTAGTACGAGCACTTTTACTAACTTTGTAATATACACTTCCTTTACTGTCATGAAACTGATCAATATTATGTCTACCTGCAAATATAAAATCAATCCAGTTTTTCATCATCGAATTAGGAAGCTCTTTAGAATACAACCAAACAGACTTTTGTTGGTCAAGTGATTGACATATAAACTGTGACAGTAAAGATGATTTACCACTGCCATTAGTACCCGTCAGAATTGTAACTGTGCCATAAAACATTTTCATTAGCTTATTGTCTAACTCTGTAATGCCAGTATAAATACCATCAATTTGAGAAAGATCAACATCTTCAATGTCTGAAAAGTCGATAACGCTATCAACAGGCGAATCTTTTGCATCCAGTATAAGTTTTAGCACATATTCTTTTCCAAACCAATACAATGTCTCATTGAGGTCGCTAATAAAAGCTTGACTACCATCTGATTTTGTGACCTTTGTGGGCAACTGTACAATCTTTGTTCGCCAGTTTCCGAGTCTACTTGAAACCTCTTTAATCATTTTTTGTCCCGCTTCATCATTATCTGCACATACAATAATATCGGTGAATTGTTCTAACCAGTCCCAATTATGTTCAATCCAATGAAAGTTTCCAGCCCCAAGCGGGACACTAACTGCATTAGTGAATCCCGCTTCTATAGCTGAAGCACAATCAATTTCTCCTTCACATATAAGTAAAGGACTGTCAACATTAACACGGTTCATATTGAACAATATTGGACTTGTATCTGCATCTTTTTGACACCATGTTTTTACTTCGCCTTTGCTCTTATCTATCTTATGGCTTGGTCGGTATTTAACCAAAGTAAGCACATCGTTCGTGTCGTAATAGTTAAACACTATATTTTCATGAGAGTCTTGTCTAATATCGCAATAGTCAATTGTGCTTGGTGATATTTTTCGTAAACCTAAGTATTCTTCGATTTTGTTCTTTGAGTGACATTCTACAGGTTTTGGGTATCGGTACTGGGTTTTGGTCTTTACGCCCATCTCTCCAAACGCATATTTAATGCCTGCTTTTTCAAATAAATACTGAACTGCTTCCAAATATGTATGTCCTTTAATCATATAAGCATCAATAATGTCAGTCGATATACCACATCCGAAACAATGAAAATTATATGTTTTTGGATTGTAAATCCAACTTGGAGTATCTTCCTCGTGGAAAGGGCAACATGCTCTCAAACGACTCTCATCAAAATTTTCAACTTCCAAAATTTGAGCTATTTCAAAAGCATTCTTCTCTCCTAATTTCTCTTTTGCTTTATGAATTTTGTCCTTTTCAATAAGCAAACATAATCACTCCTCAAGAAAATCAAAATCGTCCTCTTCAGTATAGCTTTTAGAACGCTCACAAAACGCCCGTACCGAACAAAGGTTGTTACAAAAGAAATCATCGCACTTGTAATTATTGATATTTTTGTCTTTAGCGGCATACTGCACGAACACTTTATCTAACCAGCACTCCTCTTCAAGAATTTCATTTATGGAAGCCTCAGCCCAAGATAAAGCTTTCTCGTATTCACTCTTGCTAAAATCTACGATTTTCATTTCTCCGAGCTTAAACATATTAAAAATCAATTTTGTAGGATATGTGTGATATGTTTCGTATATGTATTTGGAATACAGGTACAACTGAAAAAGATACTTCCGTAACTCTTGTTCGTTCTTGAAAGCCCCTTTGCTTTTGTGGTCGCAGATAATATACTCGCCATTCTTCTCAAGTATTAAGTCGATAACACCAACAAAGTTATACTCACCAATTTTGGTTTTAATCTTCTGTTCAACACCGACTACTTGATATTCAGAAAAAGCATCCTCAAAACCTCGAAAATATTCAAGACCTATTTGGTAATACTTCTTATTCATATCAACATAGCGGTTTTTAGGAAAATCAGATAAAACCGTTCTTTTATAAGCATTTTTGTACTGCTCTTCAAGATCGAAAATGCTGCTTTGACCTTTGTAATAACTTTCTAACAATTTGTGACATAAAGAACCCCATTGACTAAAAGCGTTTTCCTCTTGGGGTTTCCTATCAATATATGATAAGAAGAACATACGAGGACAAGTCTGATAAGAATTTATACTGGAAAACGACCAGTATCGGTTTTTTAATTGTTTTAAGTTAATCAAAATGGTAAGTCGTCCTCTGTTTCAGATGTAGTAGGTTCTGCCTTGAACGGCGTAGTTATATTTGCATCATCACCACTTTCGTCACGCTTGTCGTCACAAAACTCTGCATTCTGTATCATAATTTCTACAACCTGACGCTTCTCTTTTTTTTCTGTTTCGTATGTACGAGAAGTCAGTTCACCATCAATTCCAATCTTTCTTCCTTTTGAAAAATGCTTACAAATAAATTCTGCAACACTTCCCCATGCCACACAGTGAAAAAAGTAATCATCGTTGTCTTTGCCATAAGACCTTACTGCAATTCTAAAATTAACAACCGACTTTCCATTAGTTGTTGTTTTAAGTTCGAGTTCGTTTACAATTCTTCCAATTTCACATACTGTATTCATATTAAACCTCCCATTGTTCAAGTCGCTCAAGCACAATTTTTAGTGTCTCTATATCTGTAATTTTGGTCGGATTTTGATGCCCTGACATATCTGCAATAGAAGCATATAATTTTTTGCTATCAACGCCTTTGGACACCAGTTCTTTACAAATAGACACTACTTTGCCTTTAAGCACATCTAAATCAGACGCTTTCTTAGCTTTGGTACGCTTTGCTTCATCACTCAATTCTTCGCCATACCAAAGATTCAAACCAAGACCAAATAATGCTGCGTTTTTTGTTAGACATCTCTTGATAGCTTTGTTTACCATCGTAGATTCTACTTGATCGGCTGATACAGACTTATTACGGTTATCCATAATAGCCAACTGTTCTTCTTGAGTTTCTCCGTTAATGGATAACACTGTTTCAACCCAACAAGTTTTTCCGTCAGTATGGTAAAGATTACCGTTATCGTCTCTAACTACGGTATATGACGAACTTGGAAAATACTCTTTTATGTATGCCCATGCTGATGCCCATGGTAAATAATTCATACCATTTTTTGGCTTGACCTTGCCAGACACATCAATTGATGATAATGTTTGATAAATTGACTTGTTGTCAGAAATAATAATTCCCCCTATATATTAATTTTTTGTTAATTTAGCACAATCATAAGCACCACCTCCTTACAGTTTTATACTTTCTAATATGCAAAACTGACTTAATGATTATTTTTTAAAGGCGAGCTGTACCGCCTTTAAAAATCTTTATTAAACTTTACATAAGTGAATAATACTTATCCTTCCATGCAGTGTATTCCGCCTGTATAGTTTTTAGTTTATCTTGAAAATAAACATCTGTTTCCCCATCGTGTTCGGTATAACTCCGAGAACGCATTAGTTCAGCAAATGTAGGTATGAACCCCTGTTGTTCCAATATGTACTGTCTGTAAAACACTCCACTTTTATATAACGAACCATAAGATAATAATTTCGACAAACGATATGGTTTTGATTTGCGGGTTACACGAGTTCTTAAATATTCTACTGTTATATTGTTAAGACGAGTTGTACCTCTTAACAATTCACAACCTTGAACCCTGTCGAATTTACGAACAATACCATTCCTTGTTGTAGTGGTTAAACATTTCAAAGAACACAATTTGTTGATCGTTATATAAGCTTCAGTTGGAATCTCGTAGAGCGTGCTATTGTATGCAATAATTTTCTTTTCGTTATTGTTATCTATAGATACATGATTGCTTGTAATCTTTATCGTGTCTTCTTTTGGGATGCCCATATAAGCCATCCAGACAAATCCTCTCGACAACAAATCAACATTATCTTCTATTTCCGGTGGAAATACAGCATTGAGTTGAAATTGTAAGTGTTGTGGAGACGAAACCAATACTGTATTAGCATTAATATCCATAGCCTGCAACACATATGAGGATATGTTTGTATCACAAATATGATTCTTATACGCCCAATCTAAGTAACTCCTTAACATCGTGGCATCTCGTTTCCGTGAACCATATGTTTTACTACCTGCTATTTTAACCTGAACTTTCTGAAGATTTTCTTCTGTGAACCGTGAAATGTCTTTTTCAGATTCTTGTTCAAAAATTTCTATACTATTAAACAATGCCGTCGCTAACAGTATATTTTGTTTCGACGATAATGTCGATACAAAAGCCATTTTCGTAGTCTCATTATACATATCATCAGCACCTCGAATAAAATTATATATGTATAATGTATCACATTTGGCATTATTTGTAAACAGAAACAATCGCTGAAAAGTTACATATTAACGCATTTCTCTTTGCACTTCACGATTCCATTCGCAAAAATCATAATACTCCCATCCTTCGATAATGGCAATCTTTTTTATTATATCGTAATCATCATAATAAGTAACACCTGCATCATCTAATATCTGCTGATATTCCTCTCTTTTGCGTCCTCGTTCCGATGTATAATACCCAAACAAAGCGTCTTCAATTTCGGACTGTCTTTCTTTATTGTATCTATGTCTGGAATTCACTCGATCTTTAGCCCACTCGGATTTTGAATGATGCAAAGTGGTCTTCAAACCTTCCGTCACTGTTGCCAAACCAACCAATAATAATTCTCCTATCATATATAACACCTCTTCTTATTTAAGTTTTATCCATATATATCCTACTACCAAAACAACTAAGCAGAGGATTAATTGACCAAAAGTCACGCCATCACCAACCTTTTGTCTGCAAAATCTTGACTTTTCTCCCAAACATGCAGTAGTTCATCAAATGACAAATACGCAATTGCAGAAGAAGCAAGTAAATTTGCTTCTGTGATGCGAGTCATATGATATGAACTGAGTTTTGTAAGTTTTTTGGAGATTCGATCTTTAGAAATAGATATTGGGTTTTCACACAATACTATGCTGTCATACCTAAGACCAGAATTCTTGCTACTAATATACACATGCGTAGGCTGAGATGTCTTTTTTATCGAAGTAGTCAAAGGAAGAACAACAACATTAGGACTGTATTTATTACCAACATCATTTTGAAAAATTACACCCGGTCTTATTCCGCCCTGTGTGTGTCCATCTTGTGGAAAATCTATGAGATATACTTCGCCAATCTTTGGCTTGATTCCTAACATTCAAGCCCTCCTTTCTGGATTTCTTGGCTTTATTATATCACACAGTTCGTAAATGTCAAGTTCGTTTTGCATATTTGTATGCTAAATATTTATCGCCATTGTTAAGCACAATTAGTAATTTTGCACAATTAATATCTATGTATCTTACTCCTGCAAACACTACACTGCTGCTTACAGGTTCTTTTTGATTACTGAATTGTATTACTCTATCATTCAATATCGACCATTTTACCGTATCATAATTTTTGTCGTTGAACACAAAATAATAGTTTTTCAGTACACTCTCCCAATCTTTTAATGCAACTATCATATATATATCACCCTTGTATGTAGAACATCTGTTCGATTATTTATTATACCAAGAGAATAAGCTATTGTCAATAGAGTTTGTTATATTGTGCAATTACATCACCTACTAAGTAAATATACTTATCCACCTCTTCAATCGTAGTTCAAATTATTCATATGTGTTCATTCGCCTTTCATTATTATTGTAAATTTTTTCTTTATTATAATCAACCCACAAAATATGGAAATAACATTGACAAAATTTTCCCAATAGTGTATCATCATGTTAGGCTTTGAAAATGGGTAGGCTAACGCTGACCATCTTTCGATAGCTTACTTGGTATAGACATCACCAGATTTTCGCAGGTCGGAGTGATGTCTATTTTTTTCTGTATAAAACCTTTGTTTTATATTTCTTCCGGTACATAATGTTCGTACCGCAGTCTATTTAACAATTCTTCCAGTGTAATTGACAGAGCATATTCTTTGTCTGTCATACCGCCTATAATAGATTTTTTTAAACTAAATCTACTTACTATCTGTATGTCAGGCGAATTTGCAACAGAGCGAGACGAAATAACAACATAACATTTCAAATCTTTACCATAGAGCCGAATGTCATTTTCTACCCTTTCTATCATCTCAGTATGATTAACTTCGATTGGTTTATTGTTATTGTCAAACCACGGCATTTAACACCCTCCTTATTACTGTCTGAGCATAAGCGTCAGTTTTAGCTTTCTCGTCAACATATTCCACCTCGGAATTAGAGAGATTGATTTTCGCAATCACTTTACCTTCTTCGTTGGAGTTTGTTGTTCTCCAAGCGTCAATATACATTATATTTTTATCATAATCAATAAAGTTGCTTCTAATTTCTCTATATTTACTTTGCATAAAGCTACATTCCTCCTTATAAAGAATCTGTTCTCAAACAAGAATTTTATTCACTATGTTTGTCATACCAAGCGGATTTGTTGGTTAGATAAAGCACAAAATCTTCATCTTTATATAAGTCCAATAAAGTATCTTCATACTCTTTGTCGTTACACCAATAAATTCTCCAGTACACACATTCTGGAAAATCCTCAGAAAATTTATTTGGACAATCTTCATATGACCAATAAAAATTACAGGAATTTAATTCGTAGGCTAAGGCAAAATATCCAGAACCATCTTGCAATGTATAAGTTCCTTCATCACAACAATAGTCGTTATTATATAACTCATATGTAGGTCGCTCATAAGAAACCTGAACACTGCTCATAACATACAGCATAGTCTTATAGTCTGACACTACTTCAATGATGTTTGATGCTATACATTTGTCAGTACACAACTGATACGGATTATGTGTTTGAACAATAACATCATTAGCTCTAAACCTAACATACAAATGTTCGCTATCTTGATTCATTTCTTCAAACGCTTCATTGAAAAATTTATTCCGCCACACTTTGTCAGTTGCCGCTTTATAGTAGTTGATGATGTAATAATCAACAAACTGCATTGAAGCAATATCTTTAACGGCAATGATTTCAGAGTTTGGCAATACATCAAGATTAGGATTACAAATTAATCCACTATCATCAAGTTGCAGCCGTATTGCCTCATAGTTTTTGTCATATTCAATCGTCATTTTAAATACCACCTTTTTAAGTTGTGCGTCTGTCGGGGATTGTGACCGTCTAACCGTCTGCATTACCCGACACGAAGGTCGGTCACTCTGCGATTTCTTAACATTCGATTCCATTAACTTTTGCGAAAGATTCACCAAACTTTTCATAATGCTTTTTTTCATATTCAGTGAAAAATTCTTGATCTTCGCATAGTGCAGGCTGTGCATCCAGTTCTTCTCTGATTTCGTCATCCATATAAGTTTCAGCAAGTTCAAAATCAACCGCTTTCCCATTCTCGCTGACAACATAGCCGTCAAGCATTGCGACATAGCTATCAATTATTTCCATTCCGTCTGGTTCAAGTTCTTCACCTTTATCATCAAAGTTGATTTCTCTGATTCTTAATTCATCCGTTTCAATTTTTCTGCCACGCTGTTTTGATGCGCATTTTTCCTTGTTCGCATTGAAGATTTCCCTTGCCTCTTCAAGTGTTTCAACTCTTGCAATTTCTTCAAAAAATTCACCATATTTCTGCAATGCGATTTGTTCTTCGATTTCACTTTGCGAGAGATAACCGCCGTGTGTTCTGATTTCAATTCCTTTTTCAATTTCGATGATGTAATTTGTTTTCATAGTGTTTGCTCCTTTTTTGAAAAATCAGCAATTGAGCCATATTCTTCTTCGCAAAAATCAGATATCAACCGTTTTGCATCCTCAATTGTATATTTTCTCATTTTGTATTCTCCATTATTATATCATAATATCAACAATATTTCAAGTGAAACTCGCTAATATTTTATTATTTTCCACAATGTTAAGCCAATCTATCGGTTCTTTTGTTTTCCTGTCTGTGAGTAAACCTTTTCTCAGTAAGGGCAACAGAGTATTAAGATGAGTTTTGGCTTCGATATATGTTCCAAACAATCCGTAGGGTACATATGTGTCAGCATCTTTATTATAACCTTCAACACTAAACATGCTTTCTTTCTCATTCACTTTACGCACTCCTTTTCAATTCTTTAATCACTCTCTCCAACATTCACGGGCTTGTCTTGCGGCGGTTTCGTTGATTTCATAGTATTTCATTTTATTACATTCCCTCTTTATCTACAATTTGATTGATAACATTTTTGCACTCTGCAACAATTTCTTCTGTTGTCCATCGTTTTTCACATTCTCTGTAAATACCAAACATATTTATATAAGGATTCGATGTATAATCACCGTAGTGATCATAATCCCATCCAATATACCATTTACCATTAGCTCTTTCTGTGTCTACAGCAGATAAGTAATCTCTACCGTAAGTTAATCCTCCATGACAGTCAATATCATTTTCATGATAATCTTTGTTTGCCAATGAAGTGTTTGATACATCTACATAAGCACACGGATGTGTCCCATAACTAACAACATAAAAACAAAAACCTTTATAATCTCCTGCTGCTAAAATTTCTCCTTTGTTGTTTCTGTTATGTGTGTATATCATCTGTTTCATTTTATTACCTCCGTTGAAAATTTTCGTCTATAAAGGCTTTTAACTCATTAAAATATCGGTTTTATATCCAGTAATTATCATAATCGCACGGTTGTGTTGCTTTACCTTCGTTATCTATCCATTCTTCAAAACAAGGATAAATCACACCATCTTCAAAACCATAATGTTCAAACAAATCAAAAGCGCTCCGAAGATTTATATGATAGAAATTGTCCTGTAAATACCAATCTACTTCTTTTAGCACATCTCTTAAACCATAACCATGCTCTATCAGCCATTTTAACTTAAATGTCTCATATCTCTTTCTGTCTCGCTCTTCCTTGGTTATAATTGTACCGTTTTTCAAATAAAACACTATAATTTCTTCGTTGTTTTTGATAACCTTAAATCTATTTGTGCCCATCCATATAACCTTTGAAGTCGAAATTTCATAAAAATCTGCAATCTTTTGGCAACACTTGGAAACTTTGTCGATTAGTGCTTGTGTTTTCTCATCCTTAGTCATTCTACATACATCCTTTCCTTCTTTATACACACTTCAACCAGTGAAAATAAATGTAATCATAGTCTACTCCTCTGTTATGGTTGTTGTGTGACGAAATTTCTATATTATCTTGCCAGCCAGATGTTACAGTCTTTGAACATGTAGATGCAATCGTCATGCTCATTGTTCATATCATCTAAGATATTGGCAACGAAAGCGTTCAGACCGGAACCTTCGTAGTCAAAGTTCAGTTTGTCTGCAAAATCCATATTGATGAAACCCACTGCTGTGGACTCATGGAACTTTGATTCGATTTCGATTGGCAAAAACTCATGTTCACCGAGCATATCAATCAGGTCGATAGCTTCTGTTCGAGTCATACCCTCGCAAGTTGATTTTTCATGTAATACCAATGCAAATTCCATATCATTTATTCCTTTCTTGTTATGTGATTTACTCTTCATGCATAAATCAAACACAATAATTGATCTACAGAACAATTAAACAAGTCAGCAAAAGCTTCCAAAATAATATTTTCCGCTTTTTCGTCATCACGATGCCTATTCAATAAATCGTTGCACACTCCAATAGCGTCATCTACATCAAGACTTATTTTCTCTTTAAATTCACCATAGTCCATTACTTTCTCTCCTTAATTTCTTAATGTAATGTTATATAAACAAGTTCAAATTATAAAAGTGTTTTAATCTCTGTTTGTCGTAATCAAATCATTATTATATAATTAATGCCATCTGAATTCATCTGAACCTTACAGTCTTGTTTCTTAAACCAATTTGCAACTGATTTCATAAAAGTTGCGGCTACGCCAATCTGTTTCAATTCATGCCAAATCACTAAAAGTGCATTATATTCGGCTAATGTTAATTTTTGTTTCCTTAAATCTTTTATAGAAACAATACCATTAATTACATTATCCAATTTATACAATTTATTGTTATTATTAATTTCCACCTTTGTTCTTGTTGTCATAATTAACCTCCTGTGCTGCAATTTTAAGTCCATAAACAATTTCAAGCTATAAAAGTGCCGTTTTAATCTTCTCTGAATATATATTCAAGTTCTTCATATCCAACCGGAATATCATCTTCAACGGATATTGTGCACCAAGCCCAACCGCCAACTTGATCTTTATTGATGCCATAATAATCTCCACCACCCAAACCGTTGCCTACGGCTGTCAATAACGGCAATGGATGTAAAATCCAACCATTATTATTACATCTTGCTTTATACTTGTCACAATCGAGATATGCTCCTATTGTATGATTAACAAGATACTTACCGTCAAGATACATTTCATCCTGATGTATGCTATGTTTTTCAACCTCATCTTCCCAAGCAAATTCAAAGAGTGTCTGGTTGATTTCTTTAGAATAATCACCTATCCACGCCACTTTACAGGGATTTTTATATAACAATTTTGCAATTGAAGAAACAAATGGATTATACCACCACGAATGTTCTGTCAATTTTGGCATTGTGTACTTGCCATCAACTTTTTTGTTGTATGTGATTATTGTATTCTTATTCTTAATTACAACATTATAATACTGTCCCATAATCAAACCTCCTGTACATCTACAATTGTTTCAAGCACTTTGTACAATACTCTGTATCCTTCTGGATTATATGGATTTTGAGCTAATGCCAATAATCCAAGCAAACCGTCTTTACAGCCATTTATAACTTCTGTTGTAGGATTATCATATGCTAAATTACATAGTGCTTCAGCTATTTCTTCAGGATAGAATTCTGTTAAATCCATAATTAAACCTCCCTACACATTTTCTTTGCGGTTGGTACACCATACTCTTGAACAAGATTCCAAAGCACATCCAACCCTTGTATATCTATATGCAAAATTTCAACCAAATCTACAACACCTTGTAACCAAGCTTGTGCTGTTTCGTCTGCAATATTCATAAACTTTCCATATATCTTTTTGCCAGTATCGGATTCTAAAAGAACAGGCAAGCCTTTGGAATAAATTTCTTTCCTTATATATGGTTGTTTCTTTATGATACTTTTTGATCTCCCCATCTTATTACATAACCTTCTTCCGTTTTTTCTTTATACATGAGGTTCTGCAACATATTACTATCCACTCCAAAATGTTCATATAATTCATCGTCTGTCAAATCCTGATCCTTCATAAACAGATTCAATTTGTCTTTTACAAGAATCATTTTTAACAGATTACTTTCAATACTATTCTCATATGTTACAAAATACACTTGCTTGAATTCCGTTGAAGTATAACGAATAAAGCGGAAATAATACTGGCTCATACTGGAGTTGTTCCAGTGCAATTCTGGAATAATACACTTATTCACAAAATCAATATTCATACTTGCAGATAAGCTCTGCTGTGTGCTTATCAGAATTCCGTTTGTTGTTTCTTTTAACTCTTTGACAATTTTCTTTCTCTGTTGCAATGTAGTTTCATTTCCAGTAATCACAAATACAGGTCTGCCCGGAAATGCTTTTCTGATTTCCTTTGCATATGCATTTACTACTGAAATATGACGCACACCAATAGCAACTCTTTCATCAGAAAATTCGTCTAAAAGTGATAATACAGTTTTGAATTTTTCCGGCATTATCGACTGATTGTACTCTCTCAACATCTGAGGCGCAGCGCAAATCTTCAAAAGTGCAAGCAACTGATTCAAAATTTTCAACATTGCATCTTTCCGGCTGTTCCCAGTTTTCGCAAACAGATATTCCATTTTATAGAACTCATCCAATGCAACCTTATACAGACGTTTCTCTTCTTCTCCCATTTCACAAGCAATCTGTATAATCTCATAAAGCTGTTTGCCAGTAATTTCTTCAAATGTACGTGTGATAATCGTCTTATCAATCATCTGTTTCAAAATGTCTGCATTAAGAATATCTTGTGTGAACTGAGATACGCCAAATACAGTGATTTTCTCTGGAATATGACTCGCTGCAAATAACTTACTACCCTTACGATATGCTGGATATGGCTGTAAAAAATATTCATTTATCCGGTTTTCCAGTTCTCCATCTTTGTTGCGTTCCATAATATACTCACATTCAGACAGCATATTGATAGAATTGTTGTACAATAATTCAAACTGAGGATAAATTTCAGTGATATTATTCCTTGTGCTTGTACCCGTCATCAGTGTTTTATACTTCAGCCGGCGAAAAGCATTTAATACGGCTTTTGTCCGTTTACTATCCTGATTACTCATATTATCCGATTCGTCAAAAATCAAAACGGCTTTCTGGCAGATTGATTTTACATATCGCTTGATGAATTTATGATATTTACACATCATATTTAAAGTGATAATTACAAATTGACCTTCTTTGATATTTTGAATATCTGCAAGGTTTCCAATCATAACAAAATCAATACCGTACTGATCCAATACATCCTGCCAATTGTTCTTGATTGAGATTGCCGTACTCACAATAAATACATTTTTCACATGATCGTGCTGCAAACGATATTTACCTATTGCAATTCCGGCGAATGTTTTACCGCTTCCCTGTTCCCACTGTATGAAACTATATGGTTTCTGAATAAACAGATTCAGATCCGCTTTCTGAGCATTATTCAGCTTTATAGTTCTTTCATCATCCGTCAATGCGAACTCATCAAGCCACTTTGCTATTTTTTTGTTTGGTTGCATTTCAGAAAATGGCATATTCTGGATATCATACATCTTTCGCTTTTTATTCACGATCTTATCAATCCATTTTGACTGAAAATGCCCCATTGAAAAGCCTTGCAACACAACATCATTTATAGATGTAAAATCGCCATTATACTCAAATGTATAATTGTTTTTAATAATTCTACCAGTTCTATCAAGTTTTGGATTCTGTGAACATAATGCCATTTTTAAATGCTTAATAACATCTTTCGGCTTGATTTTAAGCTGTTCCCATTCGTCCCATTTGATATGATCCGGTTTTTTCTGTGTCTTATATCTATTGACATATTCACAACATTCTGCATACTGGCTGCATGTTTTTGGATTTCGTTTAATATCATATAGAAGTTTCTCTACCTTAAAGTTCCACGATTCATCGTCTTTGCTATTTCTTACGGTTTCCAGAAAAATCTTGTTTTTAATCTGTTCTCTTTCTTCTGTAATAGGCTTTAAATACTGCTCCCATACTTCATCGGAAGTAATGCCGGAAAGTATCTCTGTACTATATGGAACTTCTTTCGTATATTCAGATTTTTTCTGAAAGAACACTATTTTGGTCTTGTAGTTCTCAACGCCCAAATGCTTAAAAGTATTCTTGTCAAGTTCTACTTGGCAGATAAAATTAAAATGCTCATTCATTCCGTTAATCATGCCACCATCAGAGAAACTATCAGCACAAAACGACATAGGTACGATAATAGCCATAACTCCGGCTGGCTTTAACAGTTCCGCAGCTTTCAGACAATAATAATATTCTGACAAATAGCTACTGTCATCTTTTCTCCATCTCAGATTATACGGTGGATTTCCCAGAACATAATCAAAAGTAATTTTCGGCTCATAAAAACGAATATCTGTATTTTCCAGCTTTGCATCTGGATAAAGGTATTTTGCCACTCTGTACGGCTTCCCGTCTAATTCGCAACCGTAAAAATTCGATTCAACCGGCGCACAACTAATAAATGAACCATGTCCACAAGTAAGATCTGCTATCAAATCAGTATTTGAAATATGTAAACAATTATAAATCCATTCAACCAGCTTATAAGGTGTAAAGAACTGTCCTTGCTCAATATCTGCTTTCGCTCTCTGATAATCATAGTAACTATCATAGTTGTTGAACTCTAAACCATGAAGCCCACCTAATCCAGTATATGCATTGAAAATATCATCTTTTGAAATACCTGTTTCTACTTCTGGCAAATCGTTATTCACAATATATTCAATTTTTGTATTGATGTCTTCCCTCATTTTCTGTGGGATTACTTCATTTGTACATTTATACTTCATGACTTGTATATCTCCATTCAATTACATTTATTATCGTGTATATGATTCCTCCTAAATAAGTGTATAACCACACCATTCTCTTGCGAATTTACGGCAAAATTCTGCATCTGTAAAAGTAACATCAACCCTTCCATTCTTGAAGAGTTTGATATGCTTGACTCCGACCTCTGGTGCTGAAAATCCATTCTGAAAATCATCCTCTTCAAGTCTTATAGAATAAGAGTCATATAGATGATTCAGTGAATAAACTTGTGTTTTTTCTCCATATGTATTAAATGCCAACGCATCAATAAAAGCACATAACCATTCTGTACCACCGAAATTGTAATAATCAAAATATTTTTCTTTACTACAATAACCACCTGTATATGTGAATTTATTACCTTTTACTTTAATTTCCCATGTATCACGATAGCCGTTGTAACATTTTTCTTTCAATTTATCTTTTATTTCTTTGATAGCCTTTTCTTCAAAACTCATACCGCCTAACTGGTCAAAAATCTTGTCAAGCACTGCATGGTAGTCAATGAAGTCAACAACAAGCTCTTTGATAGGTTCTGAGTCAGTGTATCTGTAATATTCTCTATCCAGATCATATCTATCAAAATTGTTTTCAAGTTGCACATTATACTTATTTGAAAAGTAACTGAAAATACCACTTATATAACTATTTTGAACATCAGAAAGCGATTTTGGGACACCAAAATTCCCGACCAAAAAAGGAGAATACTTGTAATTTTTACGGTCTTCTTCTGAATATGATTCATTTTCTGTCTTATAGATATCATAAACAGACTTGTAAACTGCAATCGCTCGTTTATATAATTCCTCTCTGTGAGTCAACCATACTTGATCTTCCTTGCTGATTCTATCAGATTTCTTAATTTGAAAGTTTCCGAATTTATCTGTAATTCCCATTTTGTGACTCTCCTTTATGCTTTTAATTTTTAACCTGTACGATGCATTGTTTTCTCTTTAAAATACAGGCTTATATGTATTGATAATAGGTTTCAATCCTTGTTCCGCAAAGTATTCAAGTATAGCATCATACTGCTTTCTATCAAATGATGCCCATTTAGATTTTTGTGTAATACAATGTTCTTTGTATGATATATCAAACAGAACTGTATCAGGAAGGTCATACCATCCATTGTAGATGATAACATCTCCATAAAACCACTTATAATAAAGACCTTTCTTTCTATGCGGCTTGAATGTCATTTTCACAGAATTATCATACTGTGCGTATTGCCCGATTTCGTAACTATGAAATGTTACTTTTGATACCGACATCATACCAAAGTCGCTATACTTTACGATTGTGATTCTCTGTCCTGCCTCAAGGTTTGTATTTTTGAATTGTTCCGCTATGCTGTCAACTTCTGTAAGAACCTTATACATAACCGTTTTAAGTTCGGGAATTGTAATTGCTCTGACAATGCCGGCATTCAACTTGAATTTATTTGCATAAATCCATTCTTTCATACAAGCCTTATATAAATCAAAATCTTCATCCTGCCATGTCTTTTTGATTTCATTTTGGCTGATAATCTCGGTGCTGACATCTTCAATAGTTTCTGCAAGTTCAATATTATGCTGATGTTCTTCTTCACTAATACCATAATCTGAATGGTAAGTGTCAACCTTTTGGCTCTGCTCATCGTAAACATATACATATCTTGCATAATTGTAACCCTGTGGATCAACGATAAGTTTCAGTTCACCATCACAATATATAGCAACGCAATCAATATTGTACCACTCGACAGTTTCCCTTTCTTCTTCGGTCATCATATCGTAGTCTATTGATGATTGGATTCTACGGTCATCTGTACGGCTTCCGCCCATTCCATCAAAGAATGAATAATCGCTCATCAACTGTTTTTCAAAAAGTGCATAGACCTCTGTGGTAAAATGTACTTCTCTGGAAACCTGACAAGTTTCTCTACACTGTTTTTCATCATAAATTTCAGTGTGGTCAAGGTTGTCATCTTTGTTAGCCTTTAGAATGGCATTCACGATAGTATAATTAACCGTTTTAATTTCTGCGTTCTTTTCAATTCTGTGAATTTTCTTCTGTCGTTCTGCTTCTGCTTTTTCATACTCCGCCTGCCTGATTATATATTCTTCAACACCTTTTTTAATTCGTTCTTCTTCCTGCTTCTTCTGTTCGGCATCAAACTCTGATTTTTTTGCGAGAAAATCTGTTTCAATCTCTGTTTCGTTCGGCTTACATTCACGCTGATTATAATTGTAACTTACTTTATAAGCGCCGTAAAAATTGACATCAAAATAATCTGTCATTAAATCGCTGTTGTTGTAATTCCAGCTCTGTGCATATGTATAAGCATAATTAATAATAGCCTTCAAAGCCTCTGAATTCCGTGAAAATGGGGTTTCAAGCAATTCAACACGAATACTGTTATAATCACTCGTAACTGACCATTTGCACATTGAAAACCTGTTCCGTAAATGTTTACGAATATTGGCAGCAATTTCTTTTGTATTCGTTATACGGTTTTTACCGTAATTATCTTCAATTCCTTCTGTGCGTGTTAAAGACCATAAGTCAATGTTAGTTTCTGTTTTTGGCTTATACTCAAAACTGCCTTCCGATTCTGAAATTTGATTAGCAAGAGCAACCGTTTCATCGTTTTGTTTTGCGTACCACATCCGCTGTTTTCCACTCCAACGAAATCCCGCTTCTTTAATGGCAGTAATAACATCTGTATTCGGTTTAGTGTCAAAGCGTAATTCAATGCCGTTCTTCTCTGTATTTAATGTAATGTTTAACATAATGTTACCTCCTTAACATTCTGTTTTATTCCTGAGAATGCTACACAATTTTTAATTATTCAAATTTAGCACCACTGAAATACCATCCGGGATGACGCTTCAAAAGGTTTTTTAATTCATTGTCACTATAACCAACGCACCATGCTACAATACGACCGTTTTCGTCTCTGATACATTGTTCTATACCATTTTTGGTGGCATAATCTGCCCATGTCATAATATTTTTCTCCTTAATATCAATGAAATATTAGTTTTATTTACTGCTTTACAAAGTAAAAAGGAATACCAGACTGGTATGGATATAAAGTAAATGAATTATCACCCCATAGCCTCAAAGCGTGACCTCCACCTTGTTTTTTGATAACTGCACGATATTTTCTATTTTTTATATTTTGCTGTTCCTCATAACCCATATGGTCAAAATCTGTTTTGAATAGCATATCAATTTGTGCCGGTGAATATCTAAATTTATAATCAATGATTTTCAAAATCAAAGACTTTTCTGTTTCTTTAATATCAACGGTTAATTCATAGCCATCCCATCCGTCTTTATCCGCTTTATATATTCCATGTTGTAACATTTTACATTTCATTGCTCCTTATAATATTACTTTATTTACTGTAAATCAGTTTGTCGGCTGCTGCGATAAATTCTACTACGACTTCTCCGCCAATGAGATAATTTCCGCTTTTATTGTAAATATATTCTCTGAATGCTTCCGTGCAAGCATTCACCCTCTGCCACTGATTTTCATTGCCCAAAAGCCATTTGATAATAGCTGTTTTCAATTCCTTTGACATTTTATTTTTCCTCCAATACATAGCCTTGATGGCAATATCCTGTTACTTCCAATAGATAGTCTGATATTTCGTCCTCGTCTGTCATTCCTTTAGGTATATCAATTTCTGTCGGCAATTCTCCGTCATCGTCATAATCGGTATCCCATAATATGTTTGTTGCTTTTAACATTGTTTTTCCTGCAATATTTGAACCTTTCTGACCGTTTCGCCGGTATCACAGCGTACTTTAATTATTTATAAAATTCTTCTTTTATATGTACCTTCTGCGTGTCTAAACTGACAGTAATATCAGGTTTGATTGTATTAAATATAAGTCCTTGCTCTTTGCAAAATTCATAACATTTGTTATAAATATAAACTTCATCAAGTTCGATTTCGTCATTGGTTTCTGATTCATCGTAGTAGTCATTTAAAATCCTATCTGCCAACTTAGAAATCTGATTTATTGTAATAGAATCATCAAACGCAAAACTCATCTGGTTAAGCGTGCCACAATCATAATCCCATTTTTCAAAACAAATAATTTTACTCATTTACAACACCTCATTCTTTTGTTTGCACCAAAAGCAATAATCACCACAGTCATACACAAAACGAACAACATTACCTCTTTTGTGAGACACAATGCCGTTGATGTCACATGGATATTCCCAAGTGTTGTAATTATGGAATCTCTCTTGCATAATACAAGCAATTAGAGCTTGTTTTGCCGATAGTGCAAATGTGTGTTTGTTTACTGTACCATCGTTCAATATCTTGTAAACATCTGTCATATTCATTCCTCCGTATCTAATGAATCTTCATACTCATCAAGAACCTCAGATACTGCTCTTTCTACAACATAACATCTTACTATGCCATCTGCATATGCCGGTTGTCCTGTTAATGTCTGTTCAAAATCTAAACCAAACACATTCACTGCCTTGAATAGCAAATCAAAATTGTGACACAAATGTTCTTCGGCTGTCCAATTTTCAATGTCTGCGAACTTTTTATTTGCTTGCACTAACAAAGGATTCATATATTCAGTTAGTACCCCATTACTAATTATCTCTTCTTTCTCGTCTCTGCTTATATATTCCAGAATTTTTATATTATCTCTAATATAACTTCTGACATTTTCTTTAACTGCTTCGACATAATTGTATTTCTCCATAGATGTCTCCTTACAACAAAAACAGCGAAGATTTTTGTCTTCGCTGTTTTATTTTTTATTCATTTGTAAATGCTTCATTATACTGACGCATAAATTCAAGCTCCATCTGTTGAGTTTTGCTTGTTGCTCCTAATTGTGTATAATCTTTCGCAATAATATTGTTCTTGTACACACCGAAAAAATTCATATTACAATAATCAGAATTTATATCAGTGTGATCGTAATTATAGCTATCTACATAATAATACGCATAATCAGCAATCGCATGAACAATTTTACTATTTTTCTCCCAAGGTGAAGATTTAAGACTCACATTAATATAAATATCATTGTTTGTGACTTCCCAATGACAATCAGGAAATCTCTGAACCAGATGACTTCGTATTCTATTAGATATTAGTAAATTATTATGCATATGATATTTTTGATAATTGTCTGGTATACTATCAGTTTTAGTTAAAGCAAACATATTTACTTAAATTCCTCCTTAGTCTTTGGCATTTCTAAATATAATTATTTTTCGGTTGGGAAAAATAATTATATTTCCAGTCATGATTTTTAACCTTTCTAATACTTTACTTTAAGTAAAGCAGTCTTTCGACAATGC
>OHSJ01000062.1_pt1 | contig 54331 bp, 37 predicted proteins | sample 1578561 | NCBI WGS metagenome assembly OHSJ01 (sample SAMEA3879571, study PRJEB24766) | human gut metagenome | biome: human-associated habitat; feature: feces | place: USA | collected 1985/1987 | reverse complement strand
TCTTTAGGTAATAACAAAGCCCCAGCTTGTGAAAGTCGGGGCTTTGTGCGTAAAAAACAGAAGGTGTGCATTTTGACACACCTTCGTTCTTTATAGAGTAATAGAAAGAATATACATTTAAAGCATAATCTATTCTTCTATGTTATCGTTTGTTAACAGTCATAGCAACTTTAATTATTACATCGTGACCATACATATCCTTGCACTTGATAGTCAATGTAGAAGGAACAGCAGCAGTCGGATTCGTTTCAGAAGACAAAGCAGTAGCCTTGAAACCTGTAATATGCTTATTATTATTATCTATAATTACATCAAAGTATTCTTCTTCACCATTTGCATCACTGGTCAAAGTCGCATCTGTAATAATCAGACTTGATTCATAAGGTGTACTTAACAGTTTGCTATATCTGCTATCTTTAGCACTTGTTCCAAAAATGAAGCTGTCAGCAGCAAAGTCAAGACGATCTGTACCATAAGTTAATTTTGTAGACGGCATTGCAGTGGTATAATTACCGTCGTTATCCTTATCTGTATACGGAGCGCCTAATTGTTCGCGAGTAGCCCATGCCCAAGTATAAGTGCTATTATAAATACAGTTGTAGATAGTTTCAAATCTTTCAGCTTCTCTAGTTACATCATCATAACCACCTTCAGAATTCTTCACTGAAGAAATCTTACCATAGTTGTAAACCACTGTAGTGGTATGTTTAACTGAGTTGTTGATGTAATCTTTAGCAACTTCTAATGTTTTGTCTCCGGCAACTTCTACAGCAACGTCTTTATTTCCATCTTTCTTAGATGTAGCGAATGTTATGTTATAGTTAGCGGCAGCACCTGTACCATAGTTGAATACTTCAGACATCTTCATAGAACCCTTTGTAGCTGTTTCAGCTATCCAAGCGATACCATTGGCGTCATCCATAGGAATCATGTAACAATTATAGATGCCATCAGTAACCTGTGCAGTTTTAACAGAGAATCCCGCAGGAATAGTAGTAGGCAATACCTTAGTCATAGAAACTTTCATAGTGGCTAATACATGTCCTGAAGCATTCTTGATAGTCAATGTTCCATTATAAGTTTTGTTATCTTCATACTTGGTCCAGTCATTAACAGTCGGAACAGTATAAACTTTGGCAACCTTGCTGAAATCTGCCGGGAATGTATTTGGAGCAACTGTATTGTACAGTACATTATTATTAGCATCAACAAAGATAGCATTGAATGCAGGATTTACATTATTAACCTTGTCTGTAGTCCAAGTAGCAGCAGTCGGAGCAGTTAACTTAGTCAAAGACACAGCAACCTTATCTGACTGAGTGTCAGTAACAGCTTTGTCAGTCGGATTAAGTGCAGTAACAGTAGTGGCAGTAGCATTCCAATCTGTAGCAGCATTACCTAACTGCACATAAAACGCTTTACCATCAGGATCAACTAAAGTACCATCAAAGTTTACAGCATATACACGGAAACCAATAACATCATTAATAGCCGTAGTGCTGTTGATGGTAATTTCTGTAGAAGTACCTTCAACCACTGTATTCAAACCAGAATAAGTATAGCTATTCCATGCATTCAATTCAGACGGTGCAGATTCTACCGCATTAGCCTTATCTAAAACTACATAAATACCACGGATATTTACCGGAGCTGTTACTTTATCATCGGCTGTAGACAAAGCAATTTTGATAGCTTCTCCTTGTACTGCAGGGTATACAGGTTTGCTAGAACGATCGTCACCTTGTATAGCGTTAACCGTACCTTTAGAAGGATCTGTAATGGGGGCGACAGCCGGTCCATTTGCATTCCATACTAATTCCTTATACATAGTAGCAGTATGTTCTTTCAAACTTAAGCTAGTATTGCTATAACGGTTATTGACATTTGCAATATTGGTCTTATCAACAAAATAATTCAAAGAACTTGCACCTGTATATTCAGTCCAATCTAGAGTTAAGTCATAAGATGAAATAACTTCTCTTGTTTCAGCAGTAGACAAGGTGTTATTTACCTGTACAGCAAAGAGAATAGATTCAGTATCATTGCCAACTTTGGTTTCTGTTACAGCAGAAAAAGCTTTTTCATCATAATTCTTCAAAGCAACTGTAACTTCCCACAATCCGTTGTTTCCTGCCGCACGGCTTAATAATCCATTATATTTCTCAACTTTCTGAACAGATAAAAATTCATTCAAGTTCTGTCCTTGGCTATTAGTCAAAGAAATCATATCAGGAGTAAGAACCGCATTTGTCGGAGATACACGTACTACAAACTTGTCACCAGTCTGAATTTGTTTACCCTTAGTAAATGTTATAGCATTTGTAATACCTTCACTAAATACGTTTTCTTTTTCAATAGCAGTGGAGAAAATCAATTCATCGCCTGTAGGATTAGCAGAATACGAAGCCACCAGTTCTACACTAGTAACCATATCAGCAATCTTGCCTACAATGTCTTCTACTTTCTTAGTGGCAGCATCAACTTTTTCAGCCATTTCTTTCAATGCTGCGTCAGTGGATTCTTCTACTTCTTTTTTCAATGTCTCAATTTCTGCTTGTACAGCTTTGATTGCTTCTGCCTTTGCATCTGCAACAGCCTTGTCTGCAGCGGCTTTTGCAGCAGCGGCAGCATCACCAGCAGCTTTTGCAGCGGTTTCAGCGGCAGTTGCTTTAGCAAGAGCATCGCTTGCATCTTTTGCAGCAGTAGTTAAAGCAGCTTGCAAAGTAGCGATCTGAGAAGTCATGTCCTCCTTAGTCGCCAGTTTGTTAATTTGTTCCTGCAAATTGTCTATGTCATCATCATAGTCTTTACAAGATACAAATGTTCCTGTCGAAGAAACCATCAAGGCTCCGAACAGGATTGCACTTAAAAATTTTTTGTTCATAATAGAAAAACTTTAAATTTATAAATTTAAAAACTCAAAATGTTATTGTTATAAAAGGACTTTAAATCTTTTTCTGTGTCCGGATGGTGCTTTATATAGGAACTGCAAGGGAGATGCGCCTACAATTTTATGAAATGCGGCATAAAAAACGCTTTGGGATGCAAAACCACACTTCCTAAAAAGAGAACTGGCTGAATACGTACCCTCTAGTAATAAGGACTTTGCATACTCAACACGATACTTGTTAAGGAGCTGCTTGAAATTGCATCCGAAGTAGTTGTTCACCGCATTACTCAGGTAGGTCGTATTCGTGCCGACTATTGAACTAAACTTTTCTAAAGAGAGTTTTGAATCCAAATATACTTTTCTGATTTCTAGGTTATACAAAATGCTTTTATAGATCTCAAAATCAACTTTTCTTCCGGGCGCTCCTTTCTCGGTAGACAGTGTATTCCACTGCCGTTCTGCATCTTTAAACAGCTTTTCTTTCTGCGTTGTAGTAGAAAGCTCATTGCTTTGCGTTTGAAATAGAACATCCATATTTTAGTCAGTTTCTATAATAGCCATAATTTCATCGGACAAAAGTACCCATTTTACTCTATTCTGCAAGACTTTCCACTAAAAATCTTTATAAAATACAGGAATATTTTAAGAAATAGGAATATCTCTATATTCTTTACCTTACAAACAACCATAGAAAGCCCCATAGACCTATTAAAACAAGACATTACTTTCACTATACACCTTAATATAATAGCATAAGTACGCCGAAGAAGTTAAACTTATAACAGTCAAAATATAGCTTAGTCTCTATAAAGCGGAATCCAGAACTTGTAAATTATCCCTTTATTCAACAAAACAAACCAGAAAAGAACAAAATAATCCAATATAAATATGTCATTCATTTTCTAATTAAGAATTATTCAAACTCCCTAAACATGGGATTTTTTTTGTTCACTCCTAAATACATTTTAACTAATATAGCTTACCGTATCACTTCTATTAACTAAAATAGAAAAAAGATATTTAATAATATTTTTTTACATTCATATAAAGACAATTTTTATCACCTTTACACATCTTATCTATATATTTGGCTACCTTTGGACAAAAGTCACTATATTTGCGTTTATGAAAACATATACAAGCAATCACATCGTATTTTTTTCGCCTACACATACGTCTGCGAAAATAGCCCGTGCCATCGGAGAAAGTATAGGTATGGGCAGAAGAATAGAAATAGATCTCACTACGGATGAGAATAGTAACCCGATAGAAATCAAAGATTCTATCACGATCATTGCAGTTCCTGTGTATGCAGGCAGGGTAGCCCCAATAGCATTGCAACGGCTACGAAGATTAAAAGGCAACAATGCTCCGGCTATCTTAGTCGCTGTATATGGTAACCGCGATTACGAAGATGCACTGGTCGAATTGAGAGATGAAACTATTCAATTGGGATTCACCCCACTGGCTGCCGGTGCCTTTATTGGTGAACACAGCTACAGCCGTCCTAATATGCCCATTGCAGAAGGCCGTCCGGATGTTACCGATTTACAGATTGCGGAACAATTTGGAAAAGACTGTCTGACAAAACTGGAGAAGAATGAAACATTATCCGATTTTTACCTAAAAGGAAACATACCTTATCGCTTTGTTGGCCCCTCTACTCCTGCCGCTCCAGTCTGCACTGAAGGATGTTTCGCCTGTGGCGAATGCATCGAAGTATGTCCTACTCATGCCATTGCTTTAAGCGATGAAGGAAAAATAGAAACAGAGATTACCAAATGCATCAAGTGCTGCGCTTGCGTAAAAGAATGCCCTAATGGTGCACGAGTTTTTGATACTCCTTACACCCCCATGCTACACCAAAAATGTGCGGCACGCCGTGAACCTGAACTATTTATATAATGAATAACAGAGATAAAAGAGTCCTGGTAGGAATGAGTGGCGGAATAGACAGCTCCGCCACGTGCATCATGCTGCAAGAACAAGGATATGAAGTGGTAGGAGTTACCATGAGAACGTGGGATGTCCCTTCCCGCTTTTCCACCCCCGGTCAAGATGAACCTGATGATGTACTGGAAGCAAGGGCCTTGGCAGAACGGTTGGGAATAGAACACCATGTAGCTGATGTGAGGAAAGAGTTCAAACAGATTATTGTAAAACACTTCATAGATGAGTATATGCAAGGAAGAACTCCCAATCCTTGTGTCCTTTGCAATCCGCTATTCAAAGAGCGAATTCTCTGTGAATGGGCAGACCAAACGAATTGCGCCCATATCTCTACCGGGCATTATTGCAGACTGGAAGAACGGAAGGGAAAACTGTATATAGTAGCGGGAGATGACCAGACAAAAGACCAATCCTATTTTCTATGGAAACTTCCTCAGGAGATACTTCAACGTTTTCTCTTTCCACTGGGAACTTATACCAAGCAGGAGGTACGGGAATATCTCCGACAAAAAGGATTCGAAGCGAAAGCCCGTGGAGGTGAAAGTATGGAAATCTGCTTTATAGAAGGGGATTACCGAAACTTTCTGCGTTCGCAATGCCCGGATATTGACACCCAAGTAGGACCGGGATGGTTTGTAAATAGCAAAGGTGTCAAGATAGGTCAGCACAAAGGCTTTCCTTATTATACAATAGGCCAACGGAAAGGATTGGAAATCGCTTTGGGGCATCCAGCATACGTACTACGCATCAATGCAGAAAAGAATACAGTCATGTTAGGAGATGCCGAGGAACTTAAAGCAGAATATATGTTGGTAGAAGACTATCATATCACAGAAATGCAGGATTTACTGCAATGCAAGGACTTGTCAGTACGTATCCGCTATCGCAGCAAGCCTATTCCGTGTCAAGTGCTCGTATTAGATGAAAAACAACTATTGGTCCGTTTCCTTTCCGAAGCATCCGCCATCGCTCCCGGACAATCAGCCGTTTTTTACGAGGGGAAACGAGTATTGGGAGGTGCATTCATAGCTTCACAGCGCGGCATCCGAAAAATTGCCGCAGATAACCAAGATAAATTTTAGATGATGAAAACATATATCGGATATCTTATTTTCATGTGCAGCTTATTATTATGCAGTTGCCAACAGACCACAAGCAATCCTCGTTTCTACGACGAGGGCGTATCGCAAGAACTGGCAACACTGCGCAAACAGGAGATTAAGGAGTTGAAGTATAAGCTATATTTCTCCATTCCTGAACAGAAATCAGTACCGGTAAATGGAGAGATTACCATTGAATTTAATCTGGATGCACCGCAAGAAATTATTCTCGACTTCAGAGAAAAGCCTGAAAAAATAAAATCGGTATCCGTCAATGGACAAACTGCCCGTTATGAATTCCATAACGAGCACATCATCCTACCTGAAAAAAACATAGTAGAAGGAAAAAATAATATCACGATCAAATTTATTGCCGGAAACCAGTCGCTAAACAGAAATGATGAATTTCTGTATACGCTATTAGTGCCAGACCGTGCCCGTACCTTATTCCCTTGTTTCGAACAGCCGAATCTGAAAGCCACATTTTCCTTACGACTGGATATACCAACAGAATGGAAAGCTGTTTCCAATACCTATATTACTAAAGAAGAAACAAAAGGCAACTGCAAAACAGTAACTTTTGCCCCAACTGAACCATTAAGCACTTATCTTTTTTCCTTTGTCACCGGTAAATTAGAACATCAAGAATATATAGAAGGTAACCGGAAAATCTCAGCATATTACCGCGAAACAGATTCTAAAAAAGTAGCTCAATTAGATACCATCTTCAAACAAGTGACCGCTTCGCTGAACTGGCTGGAAGAATATACCAATGTTCCCTATCCTTTTGCCAAATACGATTTTATTATCTTGCCGGGATTCCAATATGGAGGTATGGAGCACACAGGCGCCACCTTATATAATGACACGCAAATGTTCCTAAGCGAAAATCCCACTCCGGATGAAGAACTTCGCCGAACCCAATTAATCGCCCACGAAACCGCCCACATGTGGTTCGGAGATTTAGTAACGATGAACTGGTTTGATGATGTCTGGACTAAAGAGGTATTCGCCAATTATTTTGCAGCTCTGATTACCGAACCATTATTCCCGCAAGTCAATCACCAGCTGAATTGGATGAAGACTTATACAGCCGCATCCTTGTCAGAAGACCGTACACCCGGAACCACTGCTATCCGGCAACCGCTAGATAACCTTCAAAATGCAGGATTAATTTATGGACAGATCATTTATAACAAAGCTCCTGTCATGATGGTAAAACTGGTGGAATCAATGGGAAAAGAAGCATTTCGGGAAGGGATTCAAGAATATTTAAAAACTTACGCTTACGCCAACGCCACTTGGGATGACTTGATACAAATTCTAGACAGTAAAACAGAGCAAGATCTAGCCGCTTTCAGCGATGTATGGGTAAACCAAAAAGGAATGCCGATAATCAAATTCGAAATATCAGACAAACAGTTGACCATACATCAGCAAGATCCATATCAAAGAGGATTAAACTGGCCTCAAAAATTCAATATCACCCTTTGCGGAACAAGGGACACAACGATAGAAGCCAGTCTGACAGACAGCTTATGCCGTATTACGTTACCCTTTACCCCCACCCGTATTCTGCCCAATACGGACGGGAGAGGATATGGTTTGTTTGTTCCTGACAACAACAGTCTCCATTGGCTGCTGGAACATTGGCAAGAAATAGACAATGAAACAACCCGACAGGCAGTTTTAATGATGATGCATGAAAATTATCAAGCAAAAGGAATTCCGAATACTGCATGGATGAATGCATTACTCAACGGAATACATTGTGAAAAGAACCCGTTGATAGCTTCAACATTAACCAATTACCTGTCCTCTCCTCTGCAAGAGATATCTTCGGCAGAACGTGATAAAATAGAAAATGAGCTTTATAAACTCAGCCATTCTCATCCGATTCCTTCTTGTCGCATCCAGTTATTACGCCTTCTGATTACAGAAGCAGCAAGTCCGACTATGATTCAGTGCCTCTATTCCTTATGGGAAACCGAAAGAGTCCAACAATTAAATGAAAGAGATTACACTACATTGGCCTACGAACTGGCCTTGCGCATACCTGAGCAAGGAAAAGAAATACTTCAGACACAACGCCAACGCATCCACAATCCGGACCGTCTACGCCAATTCGATTTCATATCACGTGCGATGACTGCCGATACTTTAAAATTGGACAGTTTATTCCGATCTTTATTGCAAGCGGAAAACAGAAGGATTGAGCCTTGGGCAGCTACAACCTTAAGCTATCTGAATCATCCTACAAGACAAGATTATGCGGTGAAATATATCCGTCCGGCATTGGAAAAGCTGACAGAAGTTCAACGCACCGGAGATATCTTTTTCCCCCGCAATTGGGTCGGGGCTTTATTAAGGAATCACGATAGCGAAGCGGCCTACAAAGAAGTAGAAGCTTTTTTATCGGTTTATCCCGACTATCCGCCTTTATTAAAAAACAAAATACTGCAAGCGGCTTATCCTCTTTACAGAAAATATGCAGATAAGAAAAAATAAACTGAAAGAATCAAGGATTCATTACACCTTGATAGACAGCATGGCGTAATGTACCCTTTTCATCATCGCTATCATAGTCCCAGTACATAGCCCCCAGCATCCCTTTCTGATGCAGGAACTGGCACTTGAATGCGATGGACTGGGCATTCTCATAATTAACGACCACATGTCCTTGCGAATTTATCATATAAGGAACTTGTGCCGCACTATCCCAACAACTCTGTAAAGAATCCAAAACGATAATATGACGATAATCCAATAATTCTGGAGCTTCATTAGTCCCATGCCCATAGAACGGAATACCCAATACCAAGCGTCCGACAGGAAAACCTGCGGCAACATGGGCGGCAACCGCATCCTCGCAAGACCATTCCTCAGTCATTTCCGAACGGTACAAGGCCGAATGGTGATTAGGAGATTCCTCCATATCGTATGTCATGATATTGACATAATCCACATAAGGTTCGACAGCCTTTAAGTTGTAATATTTGGCACCTGCCTGTGTAGCAATGGTCAGCAGTTTGTCTTTACCGATAGCATGGCGTATATCCTTCATCAACAAAGAAAAGTTATCAGTATCTTCCGGCGAAAAAGATACACCGGCAGTTCCTATACCGGGATATTCCCAATCTATATCAATTCCGTCCAAATCAAACTGGTCTATCACCCGTTTACAATCTGCGGCAAACGCCATACGTGTACTATCTGTCTGTGCCATCTCACTAAACCGACTGCTTCCCCACCCGCCTACGGACAGTAAAACTTTCAAAGACGGTTTTTTTTCACGCAGCCCCACTACCATTTGCAAACGTGGTTCATTATCTATACGTATTCCTTTGAAATTATCTGTAACATGCCCGAACGCATAATTAATATGAGTCAAACATGCCGGATCAGGCGTACTTTCTCCCCATGAGGTGACATATGCCAAAACCACATATTTCGATTCATTCTCCGCTACCTCAATCTGCGAAGACCGCTTTTTGTCCTGACAGGCAACCACCAGCAGCAAAAAGGAAAGACCTGCTATTAATTTAAAGGTTCTCATACATAATAAAAGAGTTTAAAACAATGAGAGCTATCCGATTTATCTGTAACCGGCAGCAAACTCTTTTGAAATCGAATTATTCAAACTCATACAAACATCGGCACTGAAATCCTTTCCACAACGAATCACATGGTCCCAGTCATCTTCCGACAGTTCATCCAAATCATCCCGGCGGATACGATATTTTAGCAATCCGAAAACTACTCCGGCGTTAAAATTATCTCCGGCTCCCACCGTACTGACAGTCTGCAAAGGATCCACTTCATAATGCTTTTTTATATTCTTTGTATACAGGCGAATTCCTCTTCCACCGTGCGTGCAAATAAAATGCGGACAATAAAATTCAATCTTACTTTTATAAACCTTATCCGCATCTGTCAAACCAAACATATTCTCAAAATCCTCAACGGAGCCGCGAATGATATCAGCATATTCAAAATTCTCAAGAATAACAGGAAGCAGCTTTATCGCCTCGTTCTTGTGAGTACTGCGGAAATTCACGTCATAATAAATGATAGCCCCTTTTTCACGAGCTTTATCCAACAGTTCTTTCACCTTATCACGCAATTGAGGCGTTACAGCATAATAAGAGCCGATCATCACAATGTCATCCCGATGTATTTCAGGCATTGTCACATCCAGCCTCAACCGTGGATAATCTTTATAAAAAAGATATTCAGCATCATTCTGTTCATTCAGAAAAGCTAAAGACACAGGTGACTTTCCTTCAGGAAACACGTTCACATGATCTGTGCTTACTCCATTCTCTCGCATAAACTTCAGAATGATATCGCCCACTTTGTCATTTCCCGTTTCACTGATAAAAGTTACATTGACTCCCAAACGCCCCAATGAAATAATTCCATTGAAAACCGAGCCACCGGGAACAGCTGCCGTAGGTTGGCTATCTTTAAAAAGAATATCCAGAATGGTTTCACCTATACCTATTACTTTTCTCATTTTTATATTTACGATTTATATACATAAAACCGGAACACAAATGACACAAATCCTTTAATAAAATGCTATTTGTATTATTTGTGTCCTTTGCGTTCCGGTTCTATTTTATTTTACTTACTTAACTCGCGTGAACGCTCACCTAAGTACCCTCCATGATGGCGTTTGCTATACTCTTCGATGGTAAAACCGGTCCTTTTCATGGTTTCCACTACCAAAATATCACCTATCACGGTCATAACTGTAGTTGAAGTTGTGGGGGTCATACCCAAAGCACACACTTCATCAGGATGCCCGGTGCATAAACAAATATCAGACTCCCGGGCCAATGGACTATCCGCATTTCCGGTAATAACAATATATTTCAAATTTGGGTTCAAATTATGTGCAAGTTGTGTCAGTTCCACAATTTCACGGGTTTTTCCTGAATTAGAAATCAGAAGCAGCAAATCATTCTCCTGCAAAATCCCCAAATCCCCATGTTGAGCTTCGCTGGGATGTAAAAACACTGCCGGAATACCTGTAGAGCAAAAAGTCGTAGCTATATTCATAGCTATCTGTCCGGCCTTACCCATACCGGTAGTCACCAGCTTTCCTTTTTTACGGTGTATTTGCTCAACAATCAATTCCACTGCTTTCTCATAAGCATCAGTTATAGGAATATTCAAAACAGCCTGAGCCTCTTTCTGCAGCAATTCGTGTATAGATGTCATCATAATAGGTTACATGAATATTATTTAAGTAGTTCGGTTAGTTCTCTCAAGTCATTGGCAACAGCAAAATAACTGTTCAACGGATGATGGGCAAAATGCTGCCTCTCCAATCCGGCCAAAAAGTCGATAATGCCATTCCAAAAGCCATTTATATTATAAAAAATTACTTTTTTACGATGATAGTCCAGCGTAGCGGCCGCCATTACATGAAAAACCTCATCCAGTGTACCCACTCCTCCCGGCAAAGCTATCACTACATCCGATTCATTCAACATCACATCTTTACGGTCACTCAAATTATCCGTACGGAAAGTCACATCCACCAAATCGCTGGCTCGTCCACGTTCTTCCAGCTTGGTCGGAATAACTCCCATTATCATCGAACCGTTGTCTTTGGCTGCCTTGGCAATACATTCCATCAATCCGATATTAGCACCTCCATACACTAACGTCTTCTTGTTTTGTCCCATCCAAACGCCCAACTCACGTGCTTTTTCAAAAAACACAGGCTCTATATTCTCGGATGCGGAACAGAAAATAGCAATTTTATCCATCATCTTGTTTTCTGTTAGTAAATACAAATATCTGCATTTTTTGAAGAACGGCAATAACTTTTGTTGTATTTTTGCCAACCGAAACTTATTTGAAGCAAAAAACAATGTCATACAATACTTTCACCTTGCCTAACGGGCTGCGCATTATTCACGCTCCCAATCAGTCTAATGTAGCCTATTGCGGCTTTGCCGTCGATGCCGGAACCCGTGATGAAAACGAACAGGAACAGGGAATGGCCCATTTCGTGGAACACCTTATCTTTAAAGGAACACAAAAAAGACATGCATGGCACATCCTGAACCGCATGGAAAATGTAGGCGGAGATTTAAATGCATATACGAATAAGGAAGAAACAGTGATATACAGTGCTTTTCTGGTAGAACACTTCTCACGGGCAGCAGAACTGCTGGCAGATATTGTATTTCACAGCACCTTCCCACAACATGAGATTGACAAAGAAGTGGAAGTGATTATTGATGAAATACAAAGTTATGAAGACAGTCCGTCAGAACTGATTTTTGATGATTTCGAGGAATTGATTTTTCCCAATCATCCTTTGGGAAGGAATATTTTGGGCAAACCGGACTTATTGCGTAGTTTCAAAAGTGGACACGCCTTGAATTTTACTTCCCGTTTTTACAAAGCTACCAATATGATCTTTTTCATTCAAGGCAATATAGACTTTAAGAAAGTGATACGCACCATAGAGAAAGTGACAGCCGACATCCCTTTTTCCATTACCGAACGCCAACGGACAGAACCTTTTCTCTATATTCCTAAGACATTGACACTGAATAAAGAAACACATCAAGCCCATGTAATGATAGGTAGCCGGGGATATAATGCATATAATGAAAAACGAACCGGACTTTACCTGCTGAACAATCTGCTGGGAGGACCCGGTATGAACAGCCGGCTGAACGTTTCCTTGCGCGAACGCCGGGGGCTGGTCTATAACGTAGAAGCCAATCTGACCTCATACACAGACACAGGAGTGTTCTGCATCTATTTCGGAACAGATCCGGAAGATGCAGACCGTTGCATCGGACTAGTTCATAAAGAATTGAAAAAACTGCGTGACAGCAAACTAAGTTCCTCACAACTGAGTGCAGCAAAAAAACAGATCATCGGACAAATAGGAGTTGCCGGAGACAATTTTGAGAACAATGCATTGGATATGGGAAAAACGTTCTTGCACTATGGTAAATTTGAAGGTCCGGAAGAAGTATTCAAACGGATAGAAATGCTGACAGCAGAACATCTGTGGGATATCGCCAATGAAATGTTCGATGAAAATTATCTTTCAACCTTGATATACCTATAAAAACAGGAAATCACCCTAAATTTCAAACATTACATTTCTCACAAATAAAAATCTAATTGTATTTTTGTAGAAATACCTTTAACTAATATCATTAATTTATGAAGAAACTTCAACTATGCATTTTAGGAAGCTTATTCGCAGCTTCCTTACAAGCACAGAGTACAGATTACACCAAAGGATTGAGCATCTGGTTTGATACCCCTAATAATTTGGACGGACGCGCTTCCTGGTATTCTCCTGCAACAGACAAAGCATGGGAAAACAACTCACTCCCCATAGGAAACGGCAGTTTGGGAGGCAATGTTATGGGATCTATAGCGGCAGAACGAATCACTTTAAACGAAAAGACACTATGGCGCGGAGGACCGAACACAGAAAAGGGAGCAGCTTATTATTGGAACGTAAATAAAGAGTCGGCACACCTGTTACCCGAAATCCGCCAAGCATTTACAGACGGTAACCAGAAAAAAGCAGAAGAACTTACCTGCAAAAATTTCAACGGACTGGCCGATTATGAGCCAAGCCGTGAAACACCTTTTCGCTTCGGCTCCTTTACTACATTGGGAGAAGCTTACATCGAAACCGGTTTAAGTGAAATCGGTATGACCGATTATAAACGCATCCTGTCTCTTGACTCGGCCATGGCAATAGTCAGTTTTCGCAAAGATGAAGTGAACTACGAGCGTAAATACTTCGTTTCCTACCCCGACAGCGTGATGGTACTGAAGTTCACAGCCGACCGTCCCGGCATGCAAAACCTGATATTCAGCTATGGCAGCAACCCTGAAGCCATAGGTGATATCAAAACAGACGGTCCCAATCGTTTGCTCTATACCGGTCGCCTCAAAAACAACCAAATGAAATTTGCTCTCCGCATACAAGCCATAAACAAAGGAGGAAGCCTGAACACGACTGATGGCAAATTCATTGTCCGCAATGCGGATGAAGTCATTTTTCTGCTGACCGCAGATACCGATTATAAACTCAACTTCAATCCAGACTTCAAAGACCCCAAGACGTATGTCGGTCCTGATCCAGACCAAACAACCCTGGCCATGCTAGACGCTGCCGCTGCCAAAAATTACAACGAATTATGCGAGCGACACAAAACGGACTATACCCAACTGTTTGGCAGAGTCAAACTACAACTGAACCCTCATGCTCCTATGACCTTGCAATATCCTGCCGTTACAGATCTTCCCACCCATCAACGTCTGGCACGCTATCGCAAAGGAAATCCGGACTACCGGCTGGAAGAAATCTATTATCAGTTCGGACGATACTTATTAATTGCCAGTTCACGCCCCGGCAATCTCCCGACCAACCTGCAAGGAATGTGGGCCAACGGGGTAGATGGCCCATGGCATGTAGATTACCATAATAATATCAATATCCAGATGAACTACTGGCCTGCTTGCTCCACCAATCTGAACAAATGTGTATGGCCTTTGATAGACTTCATCCGTACCTTGGTAAAGCCGGGAGAAAAAACAGCCCAAGCCTATTTCGGCGCACGCGGATGGACAGCCTCCATATCCGGAAACATTTTCGGATTTACCTCCCCTTTGACCGATGAAAATATGTCCTGGAACTTTAACCCGATGGCAGGTCCCTGGCTGGCAACTCACATTTGGGAATACTATGATTACACCCGAGACAAAAAATTCCTGAAAGAAGTAGGCTATGATCTTATCAAGAGCAGTGCCAACTTTGCTGTAGACTATTTATGGCATAAACCGGACGGGACCTACACTGCTGCTCCTTCCACTTCTCCCGAGCATGGACCTGTAGACCAAGGAGCTACTTTTGTACATGCTGTAGTCCGCGAAATATTGCTCAACGCCATTGATGCCAGCAAAGCACTGGGTGTCGATTCCAAAGACCGTAAACAATGGCAATATGTACTGAAACATCTTGTACCCTATCAAATAGGACGTTATGGTCAGTTAATGGAATGGTCAACAGACATAGACGATCCCAAAGACGAGCATCGTCACGTCAACCATTTATTCGGACTGCATCCGGGCCACACCCTTTCACCAATTACTACTCCCGAATTAACCAATGCCGCCAAAGTTGTTTTAGAACACCGCGGTGACGGAGCTACCGGCTGGAGCATGGGATGGAAACTGAATCAATGGGCACGTCTGCAAGACGGCAACCACGCCTACAAACTATTTGGCAACTTACTAAAAAATGGAACTTTGGACAACTTATGGGATACCCATCCGCCTTTCCAGATTGACGGTAACTTTGGCGGAACTGCCGGTATCACAGAAATGTTGTTGCAAAGTCACATGGGATTCATCCAATTACTCCCAGCCTTGCCAGACGCATGGAAAGAAGGTTCTGTCAAGGGGCTTTGTGCCAAAGGTAACTTTGAAATTGACATTATCTGGCAGGATGGGAAATTAAAAGAAGCCGTCATTCTGTCCAAAGCCGGTGAGCCCTGCAATCTGAGATATGGTAACCTGACTTTTACCTTTAAGACAACTAAAGGAAAGACATATAAAGTAATGGTTGAGAATGAAAAACTGAAAAAAATCCCCTTATAAGGACAAAAAAACAGTCAGACAAATCCCCCTCATTTTTTAATCTATTTTGTCATTCTGAACACTATGTTATCTTTTACATCTGTTCAGAATGACAAATTATATATAATATCACAGCCATTCGGTTATCAATATCCTCTTTTCGCTTTGAATTTCAAAACCTATTTCTTATATTTGTACAAATATTTGTTTTAAGACCTTATCTGAATGAGAAAAACCGTCTATGTAATCCTGGTTCTATGTTGTTTTATCATAAAGACTTATTCCATCAACCGTCCTTATTATCATTTTAAACAACTTTCTATTAAAGAAGGGCTTCCAACCTCTATTATATCCCTATACGATGACAAAAACGGTTCATTATGGGTCGGAACCACTCAGGGAATATATCGTTTCAATGGAGAAAAAATCAAGAAATATAATCTACCGGACTTATTACGTAAAAACAGCCATTACATCAACGATATTTTCGGAGATAATGAAGAACGGATATGGGCGATCACCTCACAAGGAATCAGTTATTATGAATATGAGAAAGATTCCCTGCAAATTTTTCTGCGACATAATCAGCCGGTAAAAGCTTCCATTATAACAACTGAAGGAAGCAAGCTGCTGATACCTGTAACCGACACATTGCTTGTATATGAAAAAGAATTAAAACATTCCAAAGCAATCCCTTTAAAAACAACAGGAATCCATATTATCAAGATGGAGCCTTTCGACTCCACTCATTACCTGATAATAAACAATGCATGGGAAATAAAGCTATTAAATAAACATACAGGAGAAATAACTGATTCTCCATTCGGTGAATCATCCAATGCATACGATCTATATAAGGATTCCTCCGGACGTTACTGGGTTTCCTTCTACGGGCAAGGAGTAAAATGTTATAATCAGGATGGACAACTGCTGACCTCCTATAATACCCGTAATTCAAACTTGAGCAACGATATCGTTCTTGATATAACAGAGTGGGATAAAGCCATTTGGCTGGCAACAGATGGCGGCGGAGTGAATATAATCTATCCGGACACTCATGATATCCAAATCTTATCAAACAAAGAAAACCGGCAATTCCCTGCCAATTCAGTCACATGCCTATGTCACAGCAACAACCACATGTGGATAGGTATGGTGCGGGAAGGCGTACTAGGAGCAGAAAAAGGTTTTATCACTACCTATACCAAAGCTGCACAAAACCCAGCCTCAGGCTTGTCCGACAAATGCCCCTTATGCCTATGGGAAGATAAAGACGGACGGATCTGGATTGGTACGGACGGAGGCGGTATCAACTGCTTTGACCCGCAAACGGAACGTTTTACCCACTATCCGCAAACATTGGGAGAAAAAATAGTATCCATTTGCCCTTTATCCGAAACCGAACTGCTAGCATCCAGTTTTTCAAAAGGAATCTTCCGCTTCAATAAAAAGACAGGAAACTACCAGCGCTTCTCTCTTCCGGACAAAGATGCAGAAGCAAAGCTGGCAAGCTCCAGTGCACCCACCAATATACGAGTTAATGATCGGAACGAAATAGAACTATACGGTAATGCTTTTTACCGATATATTCCCGGAAGCCAACAACTTATTCCCATCCACTTCAAGAACAAACAATTACAATATTCCTGGATCTATATTGGAAAATACCGTACTTATCCATTTTTTCATGACCGAAACAATGTATTCCAATACAACAAAGAGAAAAACGAATACGAAACCATAGCTTATGAGAAAAATAACCAGATATTAGCTGCAAGCATTGATTCTTTAGGGACTCTATGGATAGCCGAACCTAATGGAGTCACCAGAATTCACCTGCCCTCAAACCGTAAAGAGCCATTAAAGCTACCCGATGGAAATGACGTAATCACTTCTTTAGTCATTGACCATGAAGGCATCGTATGGATGGGGTCATTGGGAATCATATACGCTTATAATCCACATAAAAATCATTTTGTCATCTACAATGAGATGGACGGCATATTACCTAACGACTTTTTAGCCAAACCTGCATTGGTGGCAAGTGACGGCAACATATACATGGGTGGCTCCGAGGGATTGGTACGAATCAACAAAGCTTTAAAACCAGCTTCGGCTCCACCTCCCATCACACTTAAGTTGCAAGAAATAGCATTGAACGGCACAACAGTTCACTTCATCCCCCGATCAACTATGGAAATTCCTTATAATTTCTCCTCCCTAAAAATACATACACAACTGGAAGGGGGAAATGTATTTCACAAGCGCATCTACCGGTTCCGTATAAAAGGGCTGAACACAGAATACACAGAAACATCCCGTCCCCATCTTGTTTTACATACCATTTCTCCGGGCGACTATAAAATAACGGTTCAATGTACACAGAACGATGGTAGCTGGAGTCCTGAATTCACTTTGCTGAAATTCACTGTCCTTCCTCCGTGGTGGCAACAATCCTGGTTCATCCTATTATGTGCGGCCATCATCATTCTTTTCATTATCTATATCATAAAAGCTCACGACCGTCAACTGAAACGGAAATACAAGGAACAGGAACGTACCATCTACAAGGAAAAAGTGAAAGCTTTGATCAATATCAACCATGAACTGCGTACCCCTTTAACCTTAATTTATACACCGTTGAAACAACTTACAAACAGCAAACAAATCCCCTATGAACTCCGTGGCAAACTATATGGTGCGTTCAAGCAAGCACGACAAATGAAAAACATCATTGACATGATTCTGAATATGCGCAAGATGGAAGTAGAGAAAAATATCCTGCGCATGTCTTCCACGCCCTTCAACGAATGGTTGCAAAGTATCCTAAATGATTTCAAGGATGAACTTTCGTTACGTAATATCTCATTGGCATTTACTCCTGACACTACCATAGAAACTATGTATTTTGACCGCAGTCAATGTGAAATCGTCGTTAACAACCTATTGACAAATGCCTATAAATTCAGCGAAGAAAATTCTACTGTCACTGTTTCCACTTACCTCGAAGGTAATGGAAGCCGTGTACGGGTAACTATAAAAGATGAGGGAATAGGTCTTCAAGAAGAAGATATAGCCAATTTATTCACTCGCTTCTATCAGGGTAAACATAGCTTTCAAGGTAACGGAATCGGCTTGTCATACGCCAAACAACTGGTAGAAATGCACGGAGGCATCATCGGAGCCCAAAATAATGAAACCAAAGGAGCGACTTTCTTTTTCACATTACCGTATAGACAGGAAGCCGCCGACATTCAATCTACACCTCAAACCTATTTGAATGATGCATTGCATCTATCAGCCGACATCGATTACAAACAACCTCAAAAAGACAGCATAGAGAAATTTCATTCTATTCTAATAGTGGAAGATGATCGTGACTTATGTAATTACCTGATTTGCAACCTACAAGTTCTGTTTGAAGAAGTCTATGAAGCTCATGATGGCATGGAAGCTCTTCCTATCCTTACGTCACAACGCCCCCAAATTGTATTAAGTGATGTCAAAATGCCCCGCATGAACGGATTTGAACTATGCCGCTATATCAAACAAAAACCAGACTTAAACTATATGCCTGTGATACTGCTTACTTCCTGTGTCGATGACGCCAGTATAGAAGAAGGATACAAAACAGGAGCAGAAGCCTATATAACCAAACCGTTTGACATGGATTTACTTTCTATCCAGATACAGAATATCATGCATAATCACAACATCGTGAAAAAGCACTATGCCACCATAGATATCCCTATACCCAAACAAGAAAATCTGAATCACATCAATGAGCAGCTGATGCTTCAATTCAGCCGCATTGTCAATGAAAATATCAGCAATGTGGATATGGATGTCAATTTCATAGCAAAGCAAATGGGAATGAGCCGTGCGTCACTCTACAACAAGACTAAAGGAATGATGGATATAGGCATCAGTGAATACATCATAAAATGCCGTTTGGAATATGCCCGTAAATTACTAGATGCCACCACACTATCCATAAGCGAAGTAGCAGAACAGTCAGGATTCAAGCATTCACGCAATTTCAGCACTGTATTCAAAAATGCAATGGGAATGAGTCCGTCCGATTATAGAAAAAAAGATTCCCGACCTTCTTGAAAACAGAAAGACCGGGAATACTTCATGCTATGTTAAATTTAGGTCAGATTAGGTTGTCAATCCTTGTAAATGTTACGAATAGGGTCATCATACTGAACTTGGAGACGTAATAATTCCGTCTTCAATTCTTTAACCAACTCTTCCGTTCCAGGTTGTCCGTAGATATTATGCATCTCCATAGGATCTTCCTGTAAATCATATAGTTCCCAACAGTCTATATCATTATAAAAATGCATCAATTTATAACGTTCTGTACGTACACCATAATGGCGGCGGACAGCATGTTCAGCCGGGTATTCATAAAAATGATAATACAATGATTTACGCCAGTCAGGCACTTTCTCCCCCTTCAGCAAAGGCAAGAAAGAAACTCCATGCATATCTGCCGGTACCTCCACCCCTGCAAGATCCAATATAGTAGGACCATAATCAATATTTTGCACCATCTCATCAACATCACCTTTCTTTCCTCCCGGCAAACGGACCAGCAAGGGGGTACGGAAAGACTCTTCGTACATGAAACGCTTGTCAAACCAACCATGTTCTCCCATATAGAATCCCTGGTCGGAAGTATAGACAATCATCGTATTTTCCATCAATCCGTTCTCTTCCAAATACTTCAAAACACGCCCCACATTACGGTCTATGGAATGGATAACCCGCATATAATCATGCATATATTGCTGATATTTCCACTCAGCCAAAGCCTTACCCGTTAACTTATCCTGTTTGAATTTGGCAATGATAGGATCATAATGCTTGTCCCAAACAGCCTTCTGTTCCGGATTCAGAGCATTATACATATTTCTGCCCGCTTCTTCCAGTCCCGTTGTGGTATGGATCTCATTCTCCTTGTCCGCCATCTTCAGGTCATACACCAAATCCATATCCTTTATAATGCTCATTTCCTGCTTGGATGCAGGAATTCTGCCTTCATATTTATCATAGAAGTTCTCTGGCATCGGATAAGTTACATCATCATACAAGTCAAGGTCACAAAGATCAGGCATCCAGGTACGATGAGGCGCCTTATGATGAATAAAAAGACAGAATGGTTTACTCTTGTCCCGGATGCTGTCCATCCAATTTATTGCCAAATCTGTCACAATATTGGTAGCATAGCCTTCCCGTTGTACCCGTTCGCCATTTTTAATAAATTTCGGATTATAATAATCCCCTTGTCCTATCAGGATGTCCCAATAATTAAATCCGGTAGGTTCAGATACCAGATGCCATTTACCGATCATAGCAGTCTGATAGCCATTAGCCTGAAGCAGTTTCGGGAAAGTCTGCTGGTTACCGTCAAATGTGGTGGTATTATCCGTAAATCCATTGGCATGACTATGTTTACCGGTCAGCATACAGGCACGGCTGGGGCCACTCAGGGAGTTTGCCACAAAACTATTTGTGAAACGGACACCCTCACTGGCTATCCGGTCAATATTGGGCGTCTGCATATAACGTTGGTCATATGCACTGATAGTCTGAAAAGAATGGTCATCACACATGATATACACAATATTCATGCTTTTTTTCTCATTCCCGTCGCTCTCTTTCTTTACCTTGCAGGAAGGCAGCGATGACAACATCGCTGCTCCCGTCAAAGAATACAATACACTACTGGTTATTCTATTCATTTTTATATAACTTTGGATTCATTCATCACTTCCTTACCAACCGGGATTCTGTTCCCACATGCCATCCATTACATTAATCATACGCTCCTGGATAGGCAACAAATAATCCCGGTTCGGTTTAAACTGCCATCCATTCGGCATTGTAGAAGGAGGCACCGGTAATATGTAACGTTCAGCATCATCAGGGCTGCCTGTCAAAAACATATTATTTCCAGATGCCTGGTCATATTTCAACTCTGGCCCATATTGTTCCGGCAAGTTACTGCCTATAAACAAAGCACCATGTGCGCGGTTACCTATAATCAACTCCTCGGCAGCGGCCCAGCGCATGATATCAAATACCCGACGACCTTCCAATGCTTTTTCCACCCGGCGTTCGCGGCGTACAGCTTGGATATATTTATCCAGATTTCTAAACGGATACTCCGCAGAAGTATTATATTCACGGTCGAAATCAATATCCGGCATACCGGCACGCTCGCGCAAAGGATGCAATATCTCTATAATCTTGCCCGCATTAGCCGCCCCGTTCTTCTCGGCCAGCGCTTCCGCATAATTCAACAAAACATCAGCGTAACGGAACTGAATGGCAGGAGTAGAGCCTTTATATTCCGAGATATAATCTCCAGTATAATCTATCTGTACATGTTTCAACATCACATAACCGGTCATGTTCGTTCCAAACGCTGAACCATCGCCAGCCAACGAGGGGAAACCGACAACGTACGGATTACCAGCCCCAGCAGGTTGCATGCGCTGTCCAGGCAAGGCCACAGTCTGCGACAAACGGGGGTCTCGGACAGTAGGAAGCAACTCCGTAGGATAGACACGCTTGGCATCAAGAAGCTCTTTCCCAACCAAAGGCCGTCTATCGTCAAATAATCATCTACTAAAGATGCCGTAACCCCCACATTACCTCCACCTGTATTCAAATAACGAGTGACACTATTGCCCACCTGATCTCCATCATACATCTTAAACCAAAGAATTTCAGGATTAGCAGTCAGATCAGGAGTTTCAAAAATGCTCCTATAATCATTCTCCACATTTCCGGTATTATATATTTTCCATACTCCCCGTTGACGCACTTCTTCAGCAGCAGCGATAGACTGATCCAAATAGTTGTCTATCTTTGCCATTAACTCTGCCTCTCCAAGTTCCGTATCATAAAACTTTTCGGGTTTGTTTTTTTCCTTAGCATAATGCCATTTTTCCCATGTAGCCTCAAAGAGAGCGACTTCACTCTTCAACGCACGGGCTACATCCTTGTGCAGACGCATGGATGACGAATTATTCTGCTCTTTCATCAGTGAAATGGCCATATCCAAATCTGCCAAAATCTTATCGGCAATAAATGTACGGCTCTCGCGAGGCAACATCATTACTTCCAGATTTGGTTCTAGCGGGGTGTCTACCCATGCCAACCGACCATAGTCTGAAAACATGGAATAATAAAACCAAGCACGGAAATAATAGGCCTCACCCATCAGATGATTATACTCTACACTGCCTTTTTCCGGACAGTCACCGGCATTATTTATCAAAAAATTAATGTTACGAATATGTGTATAATTATCTAAAGCCACCGCATTGCTCAACGAAGTTAATCCCATCAGGCGCGAATTGACAGCAGCAGATGCCAAATTATCACTGTTAACATCATTACCGGCAATACCACCTCCACCACCAGCCATGAACCCTTGCGTACGGACACCAAATTCATAATAGCGGTCTATATAGTTTCTTATTTCGCCTGTACTGCGAAACGGTTCGGCCGTAGACAATACTCCCTCGGGCATTTTATCCAAATCATAGCAAGCCGTAAAACAGAATGCCAAAGCCAGCCCCAATAATATATTTCTTTTTTTCATAAGATATCAAAATTATAAATTAACAATAAAGCCTAAGGACAATACGCGGTTCATCGGATAGTTCTTTCCTCCCTCACTTGTATATGAGTTGGAACTAAAAATGGCTTCCGGATCAAACATACCTTTCAGTTTGGTAAATGTCAACAGATTCTCTCCGGAAAAGAACACCTGCACTTTCTGCAAGCCAGCTTTGTGTACCCATGCATTAGGCAGGTCATAGCTTAAAGTCAGATTCTTCAACCGGCAATAAGCTGCATTCTGCAAATACAAATCAGTACGCTGTATATTTTTATCCTGATAAGGAGCTACTCCACCCGCAGAATTAATATAAGGTTTCGGATAATAAGCTCCCGGATTGTCCGGTCTCCAATAATCCATATGTTCCTTGAAAACAGTAACTTGAGCATAAGGTCCAAATCCCCAGAAATATGCGCCACCGGCAACCCAGTCACGTTTGCCCACACCCTGGAACATAACACTCAGACTTAATCCTTTCCAACTGATATATCCATTGAAAGTGTACTGATAACGTGGGGTTGTATTACCAATTATAGTCTGGTCTCCCATATCACCATCCACCAGTCTATTGTCTCCCCTGTCAATGACTTTATTGCCATCCAGATCTATATACTTCACATCTCCCGGTTCCCACAGTTTTCCACTGATATAGCTTAAATCATACTCCGCATTGTAAGCGTCAGCTTCTTCTTGTGTCTGAATCAGACCTTCGGCCCGATATCCCCATATTTCACCTACTTTACGGCCTGTATACCAGCTTCCGTAAGGATCATTCTTTTTAGCATTAGCATATTCCGTCACTTCGGAAACAGCATCTGAAACCGACCCTCCGACACTATAATCAATATCGTTACCTATTTTTCCACGATAATTCAAAGACAACTCCCAACCACGGTTACGCATACGGGCGTTATTAGCCTGTGGAGCTACCGCACCAAACATATCGGGAAACTCCAGCCCCGGTCCCAACATATCTTTTGTATCACGCTGGAATATATCTACGGTTCCGGTCAAAGCGTTTCCAAAGAAACCAAAATCCAATCCGATATTTTTGCTTTCCACCTTCTCCCAAGTAGTATTCGGGTCAATAACAGGAGCGGGATTGGTATAAATATGACGACCGTCGCTAAATATATATCCTCCCAAACCACCATTCAGTGACATATTGGAAGCAAAAGTATATAAACCGGCATCTGCCTGATTACCTAACAAACCATATGATACACGCAATTTCAAATTAGAAAGGAAATCGGCTGCCGGTTCCATAAATTTCTCCCGATAAATATTCCATCCCAAAGATGCGGAAGGGAAGAATCCCCAGCGGTTTCCTTTAGCAAAGCGAGAAGACCCATCATAACGGCCGTTCAATTCCAACAGATAGCGACCGTCGTAGTCATAATTGATACGCCCAAAAAAGCCTCGTGTAGCCCATCCGTTACGAGTATCCACTACCACTTTATCACCTGTACCCATACCCAAATTAGGGTTGTTTGTAGAATACAAGCCTGTAATAGAGTTCTTCATATAGCTATAATCATTATCCTCTTCTTGATACCCCCCCATTAATGTAAAGTTATGATGATCATTCAGAGTGAACTGGTAGTTTGTATAAAGATTGATAGTCTGATAACGGGTACGTCCATAAGTACGTGTAAACTTACCGTCTTCCACTACTCCCAATTCAGAACGCGCCACTTTGGTCATTGTCACCCCATCTTGCTCATAAATACTGGGAGCCACATTCAATGCTTCATACTCCAAGTTCATTTGCTTATAAGTATAATCAAAGAAAATAAACCAGTCTTTCAGCGGTTGCAATTCAAAACCTGCAGTGATATTAAAACGGTCACGTTGCGTATCTGTATACGTTCCACTCTGCAAATAAGGAATCATAGACAATTCCGTAAAATGTCCATTAGGGTCAATAACCGATACCGTAGGACGGAAACGTGCCAAACTATGATAAAATCCTTCACTCAAACCACCGTCAAGTCCAGTTTTCGGATCTTCATTATTAAAAGGAGTCCTATTATCCGAATGCATAAACTTAGTGTTGAATTTCAGTTTCAACCATTTAGTCAATTCTGAAGTGATATTGGCATTAACCGTATAGCGTGTATAGTCCATATCAGCATAGCGCAAAATACCGTCCTCATTATAGTAGCCTCCGGAAACATAATATTGTGCTTTCTTGCTACCCCCGCTAAAACTGAGATTGTGGTTATGCTTAAAGCTATAATTTTTATAGTGCAGATCAAAATAATCCGTATTTCCCAATCCGCGTTCCGAGTTTTCGAATGCGGCATTCAATGATTCACCCGGTGCCAAATCTCCCCACGGGTCAATACTGGACGGATCTCTCATATATTGTTCCAAATCAGCTATTTTTTGCTCACTATACATACGGTTAGCAGCTCCTGTATTGCTGACACCGTCATTCCAAAACTTCACAAAGTCAAGTGAATTCACCATATCCGGCAGCACAGTTGGAGCACTCCATCCTAATGTACCTTGATAACTGGCACGCATCTTTCCTTCTTCACCTTGTTTAGTTGTCACCAGAATCACACCGTAAGCTGCACGTGCTCCATAAATAGCACAAGCCGCCGCATCTTTTAATACAGAAATATTCTCGATGTCATTCGGGTTTACATCTGAAAGAGACATTTCCACACCATCTACCAATACATAAGGAGCAGAATTTCCAGACAAGTTGCCTTGACCACGCAAACTCAACGAACCGGTAGCGCCAGGACGTCCCGATCCTCCATTGCTTACTGACAAACCCGGAACTAAACCTTGCAAACTCTGTGTTGCATCCACTACCGGACGATGTTCCAACGCATCTCCTTTCACAGAAGCGACAGATCCGGTAAGATTCACTTTTTTCTGCACACCATAACCTACCACAACAACTTCATCCAACGTTTCGGTATCCTCAGCCAAGACAATACTGAAACTAGTTTTTCCATTGATTGGAAGAGTTTGCGTAGCATAACCAATATAAGACACGACTAGATTTCCTTTGGATGGAACATTGGAAAGCATAAAATTACCATCCAAATCGGTTATCGTACCGTTTGAGGTTCCTTCAATTAAAACACTGGCCCCAATTACAGGCTCCTGACTGTTTTTGTCAATTACCTTACCACTGATAGATAAGGATTGGGCCAACACCTCCGATGAGAACAAAAACAGGATAGCTGTCACCAATCCAAGGATTGAAAGCAGTTTTGTTTTTTTATTCATAATAAAAGAATTTAAGGGTTAATTAGATTAAATCTGTTGCAAATATAAACCTCCTCCCCTTGCCTGCACCTCTTTATTTGTCTAATTAATCTCTATATTTGTCTAGAATAGTCCTCATTATCTATCTTTTAGACAAAAAGAAGACCTGAACACTTCCGGATATACCTCATCACCGGAAGACATTCAGGCCTTCTTTCTATATGTTAAAAAAAGATTATTTTGTTTCCATACTCATCGCTATTCCTTTTTCCAAACCACGAAGCTCGGCAAGGCCACGCATACGTCCCAAACAAGAATAGCCCGGATTTGTTTTCTTGTTCAAATCATCTATCATCTGATGACCATGATCCGGACGCATAGGAATAGATATTCCACGACGTTGCTGCACTTTCAACAGGTTCTTAACTACATGATACATGTCCACATCACCCTCCAGATGATTCGCCTCATAAAAGTTCCCTTCAGCATCACGTTGGGTACTGCGCAAATGAACAAAATTGATACGGTCTCCCCAACGTTCCATGATACCCGGCAAATCATTCTGTGCAGATACGCCAAATGAGCCACAGCACAGACAAAGTCCGTTTGACGGATTAGGTACAGCTTCCACCAACAGCTTGAAATCCGCCTCCGTACTCATAATGCGCGGCAAGCCCAGAATAGACATAGGCGGATCGTCCGGATGAATAACGAGCTTTACTCCCACTTCATCGGCTACCGGACAAATTTCTTTCAAGAAGAAAATCAAGTTATTGCGGAGTTTGTCCGCATCAATATCCTTGTAACGGTCCAGTTCATTTTGGAATTGCTCCAATGTAAAACTTTCCTCCGAACCAGGCAATCCTGCAATCATATTTCGTGTCAGACGATGAATTTCTTCCTCATCCATTTGTGCCAGACGCGCTTTTGCCTTTTCTATCTCTTCGGCCGAGTATTCCTTTTCGGCTCCCGGACGTTTCAAGATAAACAGATCGAACGCTACAAAAGCAGCCCGCTCAAAACGCAATGCCTTGGAACCATCGGGCAACGTATATGCCAGGTCCGTACGGGTCCAATCCAGTACAGGCATGAAGTTATAAGTCACAATATAGATACCACATGCTGCCAGATTACGCAAACTCTGTTTATAGTTCTCGATATATCTCAGATAATCTCCTGTCTGTGTCTTAATATGTTCGTGTACGGGCACGGATTCTACGACACTCCAAGTTAATCCTGCTTCTTCAATCAATTTCTTGCGCTTCATTATTTCCTCTACCGTCCATACTTCACCGTTGGGAATATGATGTAAGGCATTGACAATACCGGTTGCTCCGGCTTGTTTGATGTCCCACAATGATACGGGATCATTCGGTCCGTACCAGCGCCATGTTTGCTCACATAAAATCATATCAAATAAAAAAATTGAGAATTAAAGACTAAAGACTTGTTACATGGCAAATGCATTGAAGCCACCATCTACTACGGCTACTGTACCGGTTACAAAGCTGCTGGCATCGCTGATGAGATACTGGATGGTTCCACACAGTTCCTCTGCTTTACCGAAACGTTTGAACGGAGTCTGGCGAATCACATCATTACCACGCTGAGTATATGTACCATCTTCGTTTGTCAACAAAGTACGGTTCTGTTCGGTCAGGAAGAATCCCGGAGCAATGGCATTCACGCGGATGCCTTCACCAAATTTCGTAGCCACTTCATTGGCCATGAACGCAGTGAAATTAGAGATTCCCGCCTTTGCAGCCGCATAACCACATACACGGGTCATCGGACGGAATGCCGCCATAGAAGAGAAGTTCACAATAGCTCCTTTCTTCTGTTCCACCATCGGCTTCAAAAATACCTGTGTAGGCAGAACGGTTCCGGTAAGATTCAGATTAAGCACTTTCTGGAACTCATCGACCTTCAAATCAAAGAAATTTCCTGTAGGAGCAATCGTAGCACCCGGCATATTACCTCCTGCTGCATTCAGCAATGCATCTACACGACCATATGCTGCGAGAATATCCTTCAGATTCTGCTCCAATATAGCCTCATCCAACACATTCGTTACAAGAAACATGGCTTCCCCGCCTTTGGCCTTGATTTCGTTTACAATGGCATTTCCTACTTCTGCCTTACGGCCTAATATAACAACCTTGGCACCTTCTTCTGCCAAATGGGCGGCAATAGCCTTTCCCAAAACCCCTGTTCCACCGGTGATTACCACCACCTGGTCTTTTACACTAAACAAATTATTCATGATATTATTCTTTATGGTTTATACCTTTAACACTATCTCGCAAAACAATCAGGCTCTCCGGCCCCATATTAAACAAAAGATCGGCGATACTCAAATTCGGCAGAAAACCGTATTTGGCATCAAAAACTTGATAGTAAGGTTTAGGGCAAAAGTCAGCATCCGCCTCACGCCAGTCACGCTTCGGATGAATAGTCTCACGAAAATCAACCTCACCCGGAACAAATTCCATGCAATATTCCGTTGTTCCTTCCATATGGGGATGAATATCGATCAAATCGCATACTAAAGAACAAATTTCCTGATTATAATCCCACAAGAAGGCATATTTCTTTTCATAAAAGACGTGGAAATCATCAGCATAGTACTCAAAGAAAGGACTGTTTCTATATGCAGCCACCAAAGCATTCCAATGTATATGACGCCAATTGCCATGATCCGAAATGCGGACATCCTTCATCAGGCATTTAGGTGTACCGCTTTTTTCCGTAGGGATAGTCAGTGCCAGCGGACCGTCGGCTGCCGCAATGACACAACGGTTGCGATAAGTCTGTTTCACATAATTGTCATACTGTTCCACATAGGCCTTCTCACAGGCAAACAGTTTTGTATAATATTCCACCGGGGCCAGATAGGCCGAACTTAAATATATCGTATTCTCCATTATTGCACTCGTTGAAAAATGCGCCCTTTTCTGGATGAAAACCAAATGCGCCAAGCTTTACCGATCAAATGGTCATCGGGCACCAGGCCGAATAAACGCGAATCACACAGATTCACCGGATTATTGGATGCCATCCAGTAATAATTTTTATTAAATGTATAGGCTTCTACAGGTTTTCCCCCCACATACAGGGTATCTCCCCTGACAGAAGCCACTCTCCCTTCATGGCGGACAATAGTATTGCACAACAAGGTCACATTCCAAGGATATACCTTGACAGGTTTCCCTTTTTCCGGGATCACAAAGGGATGGCTCTTGCTTATATCCTTATGATAAAGAGGAATCAAATCCACTTTTCCCGCCAGTTTTTGTTTTAACAGGTAATATTCATAATGACTGAAGGTACGTATATACTTCCCCTCGGCATACCCCACCAACCTGTTTCCCTGAATGTTCACTTGCTGCATGGCAGCCTGCATCGTTTCTTCTTCCGTATGAGAATAGACATACAAAGATTTACTATCCGGGCTCAACACTTGTTCGTCGGTCACCCACAGTTCATCATTCAACATCAACGTATCTCTGGGTACTCCTACCACACGGCTTATAAACACTTCCCGATTGCCCACCGACGTCTGAGGAGACCGTGGATTAGGATTGTTGAACAACACAATATCCCCTTTCCCGGCAGTTTTTCCCAGCCACCGCCAGATAGAAAAAGGCACACGAAACCCATAACTCCACTTATTCACCAAAACCCTTTCCCCTTGATAAAGGCTATTCTCCATACCGGTAGAGGGAATGGTGCAGGAGGTGAAAGCAAATGTCTTTACCAACAGTACCAGAATGACAGCAGTAAGCATTGCTTTTATCCATACAGGAATACAGGGTATGCGCAATTTATTTAATGTTATCTACAAAGGTAAACAATCGGTTCCAACGTATTTTTCCATCCAGCCAGCCACGGTCATTATCCAATGACAACCAGATAAAGATAGGTTTTCCCACCACATGATCTTCAGGAACAAATCCCCAAAAACGGGAGTCAGCCGAATTATGACGGTTATCTCCCATCATCCAGTAATAATCCATCTTGAAAGTATACTCATCGGTTTCCTTGCCGTTAATATAAATCTTTCCATCTTTCACCGCCAGTTCATTACCCTCGTAAACATGAATAGGACGCTCATAAACAGGAAGATTCTCTATCGTGAGTTTCACCGTCTCTCCCTTTTTGGGAATCCATACAGGTCCGTAGTTATCCGTAGTCCAGTTCTTATACATATTCAGCGGGTACAAGCCCCCCGCATCATCAGCCGGTGTATTCTCAATACTGACTACAATATCCTTACGCGCCAACAAACCCGCTTTCGCTTTTTCCGTCAGAGGCATATTATAAACAGAAGCATCCGTATAATACATCATCATATCCTCCTTGCTGATACCCAGTTCATGAGCCAGGTCATCGGGAATAGGACGCTTGGTTTTCACCAGATAACGATACTGCACATTATCAGGCTCTTTATTAGCTTTACCATCCAAATAAATAATACGATCCTTTATCTCCAGCGTTTGTCCGGGCAAACCCACACACCGCTTCACGTAGTTCTCACGGCGGTCTACCGGACGGCTGATTATCTCACCGAAATTCTGTGGATTCTCTTTCAGGTACTCCCGTCCCAACTGATAATAATAATCATAGACCACCCGTTGCTGCTCCGGAGTCATGGAAGCCAAATCCACCGGTTTTGCCAGCTCCTTGCCTGCGCCATAACTCAGACGGTAAATATCATCATTGGGCACACCGGTGGCAACTGTATCTCCGGCCGGAAAGTTAAAGACAACGATATCATTCAACTGTACATCCCCCAAACCTTTCACCCGTTTATAATCCCATTGTGGATGCTCAAGGTATGATTTACAATTAAAAAACGGCAGTGTGTGTTGTGCCAACGGCATGTGCAGCGGAGTCTGAGGCACACGGGGCCCATAACTCATTTTACTCACAAACAGATAATCACCCGTCAGCAATGATTTTTCCAGCGAAGAAGAAGGAATCACATAGTTCTGGAAGAAATAGAGGTTGACAAAGTATACCGCCACCAGTGCGAATACAATAGCATCCACCCATCCCATGACAGTCACTACATGACGGTTCTTGGACTCTCTCCACCAAGTCCATGGAATCTTCTTTGTGATATACGCATCGAAGATAAACGGTACAACCACCAATCCCAGCCAGCTTCTCAACCAGACAAGAAATATCAGGTAAAGCGCCAGAACAACGGCAAACTTAATCCACTGTGTACGTGTTGCTCTTATCATATCTTAAAACTGAAATAAATCACTCATTCCTAATAACCCTTCATGCCTGGATGTATATTCCGCCGCCAAAACAGCTCCCAAGGCAAACCCCTTCCGATTCTTTGCATCATGGGTAATTGAGATGCTGTCCGCCTCAGAGTCATAGCGGATAGTATGAATACCAAACACCTCCCCTTCACGGATCGAATTTACAGGAAACTCATTCTCGGCACATTCCGATGTTCCCGACACGGTTCCATCCGGTGCCACCATGGTCCCTTTCACCCATTTACTCTTGCGGTTCATATTTTCCAGAATTCCTTCGGCCAGCGTGATGGCTGTTCCGCTGGGCGCATCCAGTTTATGAATATGATGAGTTTCGGTCATGGAAACCTCGTAAGCGGGAAAGTTATTCATTATTTTAGCCAAGTATTTATTTACAGCAGAGAATATAGCGACACCCAGACTGAAGTTAGACGACCAGAACAAGGTTTTTCCACCTTTCGTGCATAATTCTTTCACCTCATCACCATGTTTGTCCATCCATCCGGTACTGCCCGATACCAATTTGACACCGGCAGCAAAAGTTTTCATATAGTTGTCATATGCCACCATCGGGTTAGTAAACTCAATAGCCACATCTGCTGATTTAAATGCTTCCGAATTAAAATCATCTTGATTATCAACATCTATAATACTCACAATCTCATGTCCGCGGGCAACAGCAACCTTTTCAATCTCCTTGCCCATCTTTCCGTATCCTATTAATGCTATTTTCATAATTACGAATGTTATTTCAGCCACAAAGATAGCGTTTTTCGTTGTAAACCATTACATTTGCCAAACATTTACACCTCATTAACATGGAACAACTATTACACTATGTATGGAAACATAAAATATTTCCTCTCAAAGAACTGAAAACGACAACCGGCCAACAAGTGGAAGTTATAGATACGGGACTGGCGAATACCGACGCCGGTCCCGATTTTTTTAATGCCAAGCTCAAGCTGGACGGTGTGCTTTGGATAGGCAATATCGAGATACATGAAAGATCTTCAGACTGGTTCAAACACGGACATCATGCAGATGCCGGTTACAACTCTGTCATTCTGCATATAGCCTCCGAAATAGATACGGAAATCAGCAGGAGCAATGGAGAAAGAATCCCCCAAATACAACTCATCTGCCCGGAAGCGGTCCGCACCAACTACAAGGAACTGTTGGAAACAGACAGCTACCCCCCTTGTTACCGCATCATTCCTTCACTCCCCCCTTTCACCGCCCACTCATGGATGACTGCCTTACAGATGGAAAGATTCGAGCAAAAAGCGACCTTATTGAATGAACGGTTAAAACGTTGTCAAGGCAATTGGGAAGATGCTTTTTTTATCACACTGGCACGTAATTTCGGTTTCGGGCTGAACGGAGACGCTTTCGAAACCTGGGCTCATCGGCTTCCCTTCCGGGCGGTAGACAAGCATCGGAACGACCTTTTCCAGATAGAAGCCATCTTCTTTGGACAAGCCGGCATTCTGGAAGATTCTGATGGAGACGGATACTATCTCCGGCTAAAAAAAGAGTACACCTATCTACAGCATAAATTCGGACTTATCCCGATGGATGCTTCCCTATGGCGTTTTCTCCGGCTACGTCCTGCTAATTTTCCGCATATACGGATTGCACAGTTGGCATGTCTTTATCATCGTGCCTACGGACTGCTCTCTCGCATCATGGAAACGGAGACACTACAAGGTGTCAGAGATATTCTGAAAGGAGGAACGTCAGAATACTGGCTCACTCATTATACATTTGGCGGTTCTTCCCCTTCCCGTCCGAAGACTCTAAGTAACACCTCACTGGATTTACTCATTATCAACACGGTAGTGACATTTCTCTATGCTTACGGACTGCATAAAGGGAATCGTGTACTTTGTGCACGTGCCGGCAGTTTTCTGGAAGAATTGAAAGCGGAGAACAATTATATCACCCGCATGTGGGAACAATGCGGAATGAAAGCCTCCAATGCCGCCGACAGCCAAGCTTTGATACAATTAAAGAAAGAATATTGCGATAAGAAAAAATGCCTGTATTGCCGGATAGGGTACGAATATCTGAAACGGTCATAATATTCTATCACCCTGCCGGCCATTATTAACTATATCCATAGAATGCCGACAGGGATGTATGAAGCTGTGACAATAATTTATGTATAACAAATGACGAAACAGTCTTGTCACCGGAAGGACAGGTACTGAGAATACCTCTATCCTGCCCAACTGACTATTATTCTCTTTGGAAATCAGACGGATAATTTACTTCATTAATAATCTTTCCTCCCTCCAAACGCTCCCATGTCTTGAAAGAGCGCACTCCTTGTGTCAGTTCAATGACCCGTGCCCCATTTCCTCCCGGAATATCGTGATAAACGGTATTCCCTCCGGTAAACCGTCCATAGCACAACAAAATCCCTTTCCAATCAACTACATAATCATTCACATGGTCGTGCCCCACAAATGTAGCCATTATGTCTCCTGCATTCAGCATAGCAGCATACAAACCTGTATTAATCAACGGAGCACAAGCCTTTTCCTTACGTGTTCCTATCAATAACGCATTTTCATCTTGCGCCGCTTCATTATATTCCGGAAAAGGAATATGAAAGAAAGCTAACGAGGGCAGTGGCTTGCCACCATTACGTTCCGTATATCCCACACTGCTCTCAACATACCAATTTATCTGATCCGGCCTTATCCAATCATACCCTTTTACCTGTTTCAAAGACGAATACGCATTGCTATCGAAGACATAAAGCACAGCTGCATCCTTCTTTCCGTCTTCCGACTTCAAAGGAAGTACATAATTAGTAACTCCCGAAATCCCTGCCGTGGTAGAGGTCAGATTACCCGGCATATCTTTGATATATTCCAGTAACTCAATACGGGTCATATCTTGCTCATCATCATGGTTTCCCCAAGTCACGGCAAAAGGCAAACGGCGGGAAACAACAGGTTCCAAAGCTTTAGACAATGCCTCGCTCGCCGGCTTGCCAAACACCAAATCACCTGTATAAATCACCAAATCCGGTTTCTCAACATCCAAGACCTCATTCATTCGCTCCGCCGCTTTTTCCGAGGCAGAGTCTCCCGGTACCCAATGAACATCAGTGAACTGAACAATCTTAAACTTCTTGTCTGCATTGAATTTCAGCACATTTTGCGCGCTTACCGGCATCATCCCTACACAAAGCAGAGCCAACACACCACATAATGTTTTTATCTTTTTCATCATCCTAAAAATTTATTTAAACTGATTACTGCAACCACCAAGGCTTATCCGAGGTTTTATCACTTCCACCAAACTGCTCATTCAAAGCAGCCTCCACATGAGTGGCATTGTTATTATATTCATCCTGCGGATACATCCAGCGATAAGGCAGACTAACTCCTGCGGCACGGCGGAAATCGGGATACCCCGTACGAAGCGCCTCATAGTAGGGTAGCCATACACTTCCCTGCAAAAATGTCGGCAAATACTTTTGCATAATAATACGCTCTATCTTCTCATCAGTAGAAAGGGAAGAGGAATAAGCCACCTTGTCATTTCGAAGGTATTCTGCCGCTGCATCCTGAGTGAGATAATCAGCTACCGACACAGCATATTTCTGATAAAACTCAAAAGACGCCTTGACGGCCGATTCATAATAAATCTTGTCATCTCCCTGAATCCATCCTCTTACTACAGCCTCAGCCAATATAAGCTGCTGTTCAACGTAACCTAACAAGACCATAGGCTCATTGGTCGGAGTCTGGTAATAACGGGGAGCAGGCTTGGAACAGTTTCCAGCCACCGCCTTATCATTAACCAAACTATAAGGAACAGCCGGATCACCCCCGTCATAAGAGCTGAAATCATTAATCGCTTTTCCGGCTTTTTCAGCATTCGGAGTTTGCGTGGCAACAGCAAATAAACGCGGATCCTGCCGTGTAGCCAATGCAGCAATATAAGTGGAATCCATAAAACGCCCCGAACCGAAATCGCTGTCATTAAAATACGGATAACGGTTATCCTGCTGGTCAAGATAGATCAACTGCCCGTTATCCGACAAGCTTTCCATTAAAGGTCCGTCGGCTACAATCTTTGAAAACTCCGATTTAACATCTATATCACCTACCTTCTCTTTTCCCGACAAAGACATCAAAATACGTAAGCGGTAAGCATTAATCAATTTTCTCCAATTAACCAAGTTGCCATTGTAGATAATATCTCCCGAAATAATCTCATCACTGCCTTCAAGCATTTTATCGGCCTCTTCCAGTTCCTTCAAAATGCCGGCCAGCACAACTTCCTGCGAATCGTATGCCGGCTGGTAATTCGCATCTGTTTCTGCCTTAAGCGCATCCGTATAGGGGATACTTCCAAAGTCCAGAGTCAACTGATAGAAATAATTGGCACGGAAGAAATGAGCCAAAGCCTGATAAGCACTTCCTTCTCCGGCCTCTTCTGACATTTTGGTCACATCACGCAAATTGCTATAATAATCAAAATCCCCACGCGTCCATTTATAAACCTGATACTTGCTTTCTCCCGAAGTCAGAATCAGCATCTTGGCTGCATGGCAAGCATCCGAACTGGTTTGATTGAAAGCACTATAAGCAACTCCGGTCAACAACAGGGAAGGATTGGTAGTAGTGGCATTATTAGGATCCACATTCATCTCTTCCAAATCAATGCAAGCACTCATTGCAAAGGATACGGCAAGAAGAGATGCCATGTATTTGATATACTTCTTCATCATATTTTGAATAAACGTTAAAATTTAATGTTAGCACTCACTCCTACATAACGGGCCGACGGATCCTGCAAATCTCCATCACTGGCACCAAAGTCCGGATCCAAATAAGGAGTCTTTTTCAGCACGGCCAGATTGTTTCCAAACACTGTGACATCCAGCCCTTTTATAAACTGTGACTGAATGAACTTAGTCAAATCATACGTCACTGCAACACGTCTCAGTTTTAGGAAAGAACGGCTGAACGTATTAGCAAACAACTCGCTTTCTTCTGTACGCACCACGGCACGATAAGGATAATTCTGGGCCCAAGTCTGTATGTTTACCGCTGTTTCATTCTTTTTATAGACACGGGTATCGGAAACAATATTCCCATTCACGTCATAAGTCACCTCACCGCTTACTATATTGACACCTTCGGGCACATAAACAGGCTTGCCACCATTATCATATTCTTCCTGACGATACATGGTAGATTTGGGATGCTTTCCTCCCCACCACATTTTCTGCGTGGTAGTAGATATCAACGTTCCTCCGATAGCTCCGTCCATATCTATATTGACAGTAAAATCCTTTATCTTGAAAGTATTCTGCAATCCGAAACGAACATCAGGAGACTGGTTTCCTACTTTGGTCTTAAAAGCGCTCTGAGTGGGCAAACCCGTATTCGCATCCAATATCAACCGGCCATCCGGTGTCTTTTCCCACTCGGTAGCATACATAGCATCAGCCCGGTCACCTTTTTTCAAATCGCCGAACTTCTCCTGGTCTCCATAAATCCCGGTCAGCTTACGAATATTACTACTCCAATTGGTAGCTACATTCCAGGTAAAGTTTTTGTTTTTTACCGGAGTGGCGGAAACAATCAGCTCGAAACCGTTTGTTGTGTATTCGTTACCATTCACATAACGTTTGGTAAATGCCGAGGCAGATGATATGGGCAGTTCTATAATACTGTTCTCATCCAGCATATGATAGTAGGTCAGATCAATTCCAATGCGATTATGCAAAAACGAAGTAGAAACCCCCACCTCATACGAGGTCGTTTTTTGCGGCAATATATTCGCATTGAGTAACGTACCCGGATAAGTCACGGACGGAATACTGCCATACAGTGTGCCATTGGAATAAGTAGCATACAAAGAATAAGGATCAAGGTCACTGGAAACTTGCGCCCATGCACCATTTACTTTCAGATAATCCATCCATGAAGGCAGTTTCACATATTCATTAACCAATGTACTTAATGACACAGAAGGATAGAAATAGGAGTTATTCCCTTTTGCCAAAGTAGAAGACCAGTCATTACGCCCGGTAAATGTAAGAAACAAAGACTCAAACAAATCTACATTCACAGAACCATAAACACTCTCGATAGCTTTTTCGTTCATCGAGTTGGTAGCGCTTACAGGATTCAGGCTATTACCCAAATTGTATACTTTCGCCACGATCAGTCCGTCTGTAGACTGGCTTTGCTTCCGAATCTGACGGTAATACAGTGAAGTACCGGCATTGACAGTCAACGTAAAATTCCTGCTGAAAGCACGTGTGTAAGTAGCAAGAAAATCCGCATTGATGTCCAGCTGATCAGTATTCCACGTTTTGTAGTCGCCATTCCGCGAATCACCATAGTTCATATAAGACTTAGGAACAGACATATCTTCAAATGTGCTTTCCAAACGTCCCGCAGCCCGTCCTTGCAAACTCAGCCCCGGTATTACATCCCAGTTCAGTTTCAGTTGTCCATTCATTGTATTACGGTCATGCTTTTGCGTCAGTTCATTGGCAGCAAAGTAAGGATTATTATACCACGCATAGTTGTAGTTGGCCTGACGTGTACCTTCAGAGTCCGGACGATAATAATGCTCGGCCAACTCCTTTCCATTTACATCATTTCCCATCCATAACAAAATGGTATACATATGATTTTTCGGTCCATATCCATAACGTGGATAATTGGGAGAATATACCTTGTTATAAGAAAGATTGGCTGATAAAGTAACCGAGTTACTAAGGTTATACATACTGTTAAAGTTCAATCCCCCCGTATAAACCGAAGTATTGGGAACCTGTCCGCGCTGATTGGAGAAATCACCGTTAAAATTATAGTTAGCTTTTTTACTTTTGCTTGCCACTGAAAAAGTCGCTTTTGTAATAACTCCGGTACGTAAAAAGTCCCTCAGGTTATCATGAGGCTCCCATGCGATGGGCACCCGTTCGTACTTAGACTGGTCATCATAAATCGTACCGGAAACATCCCCCCACCAAGGAATCGTTTCTCCTGTTTCTTTATTACGGATAGGACTATTCCACTGTGCTATTTTCTGCCCGGCAAAACGAGGTCCCCAGGTCATGTCTCCATCCGAGATACCACCATCTGCTCCATCCCAAAAGGCATACTGACCATTAGAGCCCGAACCAAACTCTGTCTGAGTTTCAGGAAAGACCGTAAATCCGGCAGAAACCATACTGGACAATCCGGCCGTAACAGTCAATCCATCCTCTTTCGCCAGTTTGGTAGTAATCAAAATAGCACCGTCTTTACCCCGCGAACCATACAAAGCAGCGGCGGCAGTTCCCTTCAAAACATTAATACTTTCTATATTTTCGGGAGATACGTCAAAAAGATCCGACTCCACAGGCACACCGTCAATCACCATCAACGGAGTCTTTCCACGTAAGGAAAACGAAGGAGCCTGAAAAATACCGGTAGGATTATTTACCGTCAAACCGGCTACCTGACCCGACAAGGCATTACCAACATTCACCGTACCCGGCTGGTCTAAAGCCTCGGTATTGACTTGTTGGGTAGTATATCCCAACTTCTTTTTCTGCTGCTTGATACCGATAGCAGTTACCACTACTTCGTCAATGGCCTGCACATCGTCATTCATCGTCACGTTAATCACCGTTTGTCCATCTACTTGTTTCTCTACCGGAGTATATCCGATATAAGAAAAAATCAATACACCATTGGCGGGCACTTCCACTGAATAACGCCCATCCATATCTGTCACCGTACCCACTGTTGAGTTTTTAACCATTACGCTGGCACCGATAATCACATCCGACTTATCCCGCACCACACCGGTCACTCTGAGATTCTGCGCCTTCACGCAAAGGCATAGCAAGGTCATAACAATGACCAAGCACTGTTTAGTTTTCATTTATATATAATTGTTAGTTTATCCTGAAAAGAAAGAATTCAATAGATACTTTTAAGGCTGACACGGCGGAATACACCCAACAAATGAGATACGTCCTTTTTATTCTCTTGTAAAGCAGTCTCAAAAGACTCCGTATCCGAGTCGATAGCGGCCAACGCCACTTTCAGCACCCCTGTAAACTCCTGCTCCGCCTTATCCTGCTGCAGCAGGTCTTTCCTTACCTGACGGTTCAGTTCTTTTTCAATGGTACGTACCGCATTGTAGATTTCCGGCTTACGAATCACCGTACGACGCGTCGGATCTCCGGGTACCACCTCTTCCTTCACCACATAAGTATCTTTAAATGAATCATACAGGAAGGCTACCTTCTTACCTAATTTATGATTAGAAACCAATGCAGCCAGCTCTTCGGAAGAAGGGGTTTCAACAGTAGAGTAAAACTCCCATGTTTCCACCTTAGCCGAAGATGCATCCGTTTTCACATTCTCTTTTTTGTCACGCACCGGACAAAACGGCATAGCCCACATCTGTTGGGCAAACAAACTGATACTCAAAAAAGCAACGGTTAAAATGAACTTCTTTTTCATAACTTTAAGTTTATTGTTTTCTGCCGCAAAGAAACGAACTGCACATTTCAATCCAAATACAAAAAGATGAAACTCACATAACAATTCAAAAAACAGAAAGGAGATAAAAAAAGTGTGTGGATATGCCCTGCACATCCACACACCACCTATGCTTTTATTACAAAAGAATTACGCTTAGAAAGCCTTCTTGTAAAGTTCCAGAATAATTTCTTCCGTCACTTCACGAGGATTGCCCGGCGTACACACATCGGCAATAGCCGAAGCGGCCAGACGGGGCAAGTCTTCTTCCTTAATACCCAGTTCAGACAAATGCTGAGGGATACCCACCTTGACAGACAATGCCTTCACCGCCTCAACAGCAGCCTTCGCAGCCTCTTCCCGGCTCATGCCATCCTTGTACACATTCATCGCCTTGGCGATATCTACATATTTGGACAAAGCAGCCGGAGCATTGAACTCCATGATGACAGGCAGCAACAGTGCATTAGCCACACCGTGAGGAATATCGAAGATAGCTCCCAACGGATGAGCCATACCGTGAACCACGCCCAAGCCTACATTAGAGAACGCCATACCTGCAATGTACTGTGCCACGGCCATACCGTTACGGGCTTCCGCATTGGTAGGCTCGAAGACAGCGGTTTCCAGATAACGGGCAATCATTTCGATCGCTTTGATCTCGAACATATCGCTCATTTCCCAAGCGCCTTTGGTTATCAACCCTTCGATGGCGTGGGTCAGTGCGTCCAAACCGGTAGAAGCAGTCAGCCCTTTAGGCAGAGTGTACATCAGTTCCGCATCCACAATAGCGATGGCGGGAATATCGTTCGGGTCTACACAAACCATCTTCTTATGGTTTTCCTCATCCGTGATGACATAGTTGATAGTCACCTCGGCGGCAGTACCGGCGGTAGTGGGCAGTGCAATGATAGGCACTGACTTTTTCCTTGTAGGAGCCACACCTTCCAGTGACACCACATCACTGAAGTCTGGATTATTAGTGATGATACCAATCGCTTTCGAAGTATCGATAGACGAACCGCCGCCGATAGCCAGAATAAAGTCCGCTCCTGATTTTGCAAAAGCTTCAACTCCCGCCTTTACATTGCTTACGGTAGGATTCGGTTTGATTTCACTGAATATTTCATAAGGAATACCTGCATTCTCCAAGACTTTCAACACTTTATCAGCCACACCGAACTTAATCAAGTCCTTGTCTGTAGCAACAAACGCCTTATGCAAGCCCAAACGTTTAATCTCTTGTGGAAGCACTTCACGCGCACCCGGACCGAAGTAAGATACTTCGTTCAATACAAATCTGTTAATCATAGTTTTTTTAATTATGTAGTTTGGTTGCAAACTTAGTACAAATTCTTGAGAAAACGGCTCTTTAAAAAGATTCTTATAGTATGTTTTTTGGCATTCATGCACCCCGCCTTCAGTCCATTCAGCACGGTTAACACGCTGTCGCACAACAAATAAGACTGACAAAAGTCCCTTCAGCCTCCTGTCAGTCCTTTCAGCCGGCCTGATGGACGGGAATTATGCCGCCAGCACCACCTTGTACAGATTTCCTTTCTCCGTATGCATCCGTTCCGCCCCCATGGCGCTCATCATCTTGCCGAAACGCACCACCGTCATGCCGCGCATAGCCGCAGGATAACGGCTCTGCAAAATGGTGAAAATGACCGAGGCCGAATAGAGTTTGAACTCCTCTCCCGCCTCAGGCAGACGAAAACAACGGTAGAACACCTCCTGCTCTACGGGCATGGCATAGAACTCGCGGTTGCGCAATTGCAGTTCCGCTTCCTCTTCGGCCGAAAACCAATAACGCTCGCCGCCCTCCAGCTCCGCCTTCAATTGGGCAAACAATTGCTTGTGCTCCAGTGGCGTGCAGTCTATTTTCTCTTTCACCTCGGCACAAAGATAACGGCGACTGCCCGTGGGGTCGGTCAGCAAATCCTTATGATTACTGGTTCCTATAAACGAAGCCATGCGGGGCAGGTGACTGTAGGATGAACGGTGCGACTTACGGAAATCCAACTTCTTCATCTGCATCAGTGTCTTGAGCAACGGCAGTTTTTGAGGAGAAAGACGGTCGTACTCATCCAGGTTAATCAGCCCGAACTGCGCCAGTTTCTGTTCGCAGCCCGACTGCCCCGTCAACTCAAAACTGTCCGTGTAATAATCTCTCAACCCGTCGGGCATCAACAACTGACAAAAAGTAGATTTACACTTGCCCTGCATACGGCTCACCAACATAGGGGCCACTGCATTGGCGCAACGGTCCATGCGTCCTGCCCACTGGGCGGCCATTCCCAGCATCCAGCGGTGGAAGCCGTTTATCCAGAAGGCTTTTTTCGAGATGCGCTGCGCCAGCGGAGTGACGCGGTCCACCCCGTCCCATTGGGGCAGTGTATCCATATAAGTAAGGAAAGGGTGATAGTCTTCCAAGCGTTCCGAATGGAGCAGGCGGCTCACATCCTTATCCCAGCAATTGATGCGATGACGGTGCGCTTCCAGGCACAAGGTGTTCAAGGTACGCTGAGTCACTATCTTATAAGGTGTGTCCGTCCCTTGCCCCTTCGCGCAATATTCGGGTTGTTCCGTCAACACGTTGAAACGGAACTCATAGTGTTTCCACAAGTAGTTCTCCAGACGGTCTTGCACCTCCCGGTTATCCGCAGCCTGTTCTTTTTCCCTTTTATCCGAAGAAGGGTCCGCCTGTTTCGCCGTTGCAGTTTCACCGTTCCATAACTTGCACCATTCCATCACCTTCCGAATCATTTCTTTCATCATGATTTTATTGTTTTTTTTAGTTGTTGTTTCCACAAAGATAGCACATTGAAAAGCCTTTGTCAAGGGCTTTCCGGCGTTTCGGGATGAAAAGTGACTAAGCGTAAACATCCTTATGTAAAAGGGTTTTCATCAGGACAAGTTCGTGTTCTCCTCTTGACAAGTACAGTGTTTCACTTAAGTGATGAAGTTTCATCACCCAAGTGGTACAAGCTCATCACTAGGGTGATAAGATTTCATCACTTTAGTGAAACGATAAACTTATCAGGAAGCAACTGGATACATAACAAGGAAGATAAAGGATATGCTCCAAGAAAAGACAGCTAAGTATTTCTTAAAATACAGGCATGACGGACACACCTCTCATCTAACAGGTAGGAACAAAAATATGGGCTGGAAGTAACTGACAGGAAACTGAAGGTTCTCCTATCAGGATACTTCCCTATTTTACAAGAAGTTAGACCGGCTGAATGAACTGAAGAGACACTCCGGTTTTCATGTACCGAAGCCCCTTTTCCATCATTACAGCTGGTTCACCGCTGTCAAATACTTATCCATCGTTGTAGCCTTCTTTATCGCTTTCTTTATCTTCCGGTCCGCATCGGGCAGCAGATATTCCCAATAAGGCTTCATTTTACTCAGCAATTGCGCCTCTCCCTGTAAATGGGCTTCATAATATTGAAGAAGGCGTGCGTGAAGCGCCTTCACCTTTTCATGCAGCTCATCGGGAGAAAAAACGGTTCCGTTTGCATATTCCCAAGCCAAAGCAGGATTGGCCAGCAACCCGCGTCCCAGCATGACACCCTCCAGGCGGGGAAACTCCTCGTCCACCTTCCGGATATCTTCCACCGTCAGCAAGTCACCGTTATACACCAACGGATGGGCGCACTCCTCATAGAAAGCGGTGAACGCAGCCAAGTCCACCTCTCCCTTGTACTGTTGCTTCCCGATACGAGGATGCAGAACGATCCGCCGCAAGGGGGCAGCGTTCAACAAAGGCAACAACGGCCGCCATTCATCCGCACACTCCCATCCCAATCTCATCTTGACGGAGAAACCCAGTTCCGGATAGTGCACCAGCTCTTTCAATAAAGCTTCCACCTCGGCCGGATACGGCAAAATGCCCGAACCCTTATGTTTCCCTGTCATCAGGGGAAAAGGACAACCCATATTGATATCCGCTTCCTTGTACCCTTTCTCTATAAACAAACCGGCCAGCCGTTCCAGTTCGGCAGGAGTGGAAGCGATAAGCTGGGGAATCAGCCAGGACACAGTATTGTTTTCAGAAGCGATCTCCCGTACATCCTTGTTACGGAACTCTCCTTTCTCCATCCGCACAAAGGGGGTATAATAAGCATCTATCCCACCAAAAACTTCCTGATGAAGATTTCTCCAGGGGGCTTCCGTAAAACCTTGCAAAGGGGCAGCGTACAGTTTCATTTGTTTCTTTTTTTAAGTTTATCTGCAAAGTAACACATTTTTCTTATACCTTTGCCTTATGGAAAAGTATATTTATGAACTGAAGATGAAGGTACGCGATTATGAATGCGACCTGCAGGGTATTGTGAACAATGCCAACTATCAACATTATCTGGAACATACGCGCCATGAGTTTCTCACATCGGTGGGCATCAGTTTCGCACGCTTGCACGAAGAAGGAGTGGACCCGGTAGTGGCGAGGCTCACCATGGCGTTCAAAACTCCGCTGCGCAGCGGTGACGAATTCGTGTCCAAGCTCTATCTGAAAAAAGAAGGTATTAAATATGTGTTCTATCAGGACATTTTCCGTCTGCCCGACATGAAAGTGACTGTCAAGGCCACTGTAGAATCAGTATGCGTGGTAAACGGCAGATTAGGGGACAGCGCTCTATTTGACGAGACTTTCGCCCCCTATCTGAGCGAATGACACAAGACGAACAAATTTGCAGCCTGGCCCTGACCCGGATACCGGGATTGGGACCGACAGGCGCATTCAGACTGGTGAGCAGTCTGGGAAGTGCCACCCGTGTTTTCGAACACCGCAAAGAGCTGTCACAACTGGTCCCCGGAGTAAGCGAAAAGATCATTACTGCGTTGAATAACTCCGAAGCTTTCCGGCGTGCAGAGCAGGAACTTACTTTCTGTGAGAAAAATCATATCCGCTGCCTCACCTTAAATGATGAAGGTTATCCCGGCCGTTTGCGTGAATGTGATGATGCTCCGCTAGCTTTATTTTACCGGGGAAATGCCGATCTGAATGCACTGCATGTCATCAACATGGTAGGAACCCGTCATGCCACCCCCTACGGACAGGATATCTGCACCCGTTTCCTTGCCGACTTGTCGGTGTTGTGCCCAAACGCCTTGATAGTGAGCGGGCTGGCTTATGGCATTGATATCCATGCGCATCGTGCCGCCCTGCAGAATCATTTCAAGACCATAGGCGTGCTGGCCCACGGACTGGACCGTATTTATCCTGCCGAACATCGGAAGACAGCCGTCAGCATGTTGGAACAGGGAGGTTTGCTGACCGAATTTACAAGCGGAACCAATCCCGACAGGCAGAATTTCGTGAAACGAAACCGCATTGTGGCAGGTATGAGTGACGCCACCGTCGTTATCGAATCCGCCGCCAAAGGGGGAGCCCTCATCACCGCCGAACTGGCGGAAAGTTATCACCGGGACTGTTTTGCCTTTCCGGGACGATACAACGACGAATATTCCATAGGCTGCAACAATCTGATAAGAAAAAACCAGGCAGTGCTTATCACATCGGCCGAAGATTTAGTGAAGGCCATGGGATGGGAAAGCAGCCCCAAAACCGAGAAAACAGTACAACGGGAATTGTTCCCTGATTTAAGCGAGGAAGAGGAACGAATAGTAAAACGACTCGGCAAAATGCCGGAAGGATTACAAATCAACACATTGGTGATAGACACCAACATACCTGTAAACCGAATGAGTGCATTACTGTTTGAATTAGAAATGAAAGGGGTGATACGAGCACTGGCAGGAGGAGTGTACCGGTTAATAATGTAACCATGTATCAAGATACTCATATACCCATTGACATACGGTAGCTGTACCGTGAACGGGTACATGAGTATATTGATGCATGGTTATTGCACTCCTAGTTCGGCAAAGCCCATCGGTCCGTCATTTTCCACCATCCGCACTGCTTTCAACAGCACATATCTGGCTGTTACCGGACTGAAGTAGACCGATTGGAGAATCGGATTGTTCTTGATGTTCGAGAATTCCCCGCTGCTCACCACCTGGTTCACCGCACCGGCTTCCGTGCCGACTGAAATCTCATAGGCAGCTATCAGTCCTTTGTTATACTCGCTCTGGTCGGGTAAATAATGGAAAGAAGAAACAGTCTGTTCCGTACCTAAATCCACCAGAAGCGTATTGCCGTCCACAAAGCAAGTAGTGGCGGCATCTTTATCCGCACATTTTCCGGCTTCCGCTTCATCTACCTTCGGCAATGTAAACGGATATGTTTTCAGTTCCTCCGCTTTTGCTGTAAACACATCAAGGGTTTCTCCTGCATAATAAGCCTCTATATTATTGATACACAGGCAGGCGCGTGATTTCTCAAAGTTCACGCGAAGTTTGTCCGTAGTGACAGTCTCAAAACGAAGCAAACGTTTATAACCGATTGTAGTAGTCTCTTCATTCAGTTTCACAGGCAGCCACTCCCCTTCCTTATTATATTCCACCACAAAGGACTGTACACGCTGTCCCAACGGAATGTATTCCTGCAACAGCATACGGTTTACCTTCTGCGGGGCCGGCCATTCAAACTCGATAACAGCCGATGTGACGCTATCCTCCGTAGCCCAATATGTATCATACTCTCCATCCGTCACCGCCTTTGCCGTATATTTTCCACCCCGTTCATTGGAAACTATCGGAAGAACACCTTTCAACAGATTGTTTGCCAACTGTTTCTGTACATTCTTATAAAAATCAACAGCATTCGCCGAATCTGTAGGATGAATCAATCCATCCCGGTTTACGGGGAAATTAAGCAATAAAGTCGCATTATGTCCCACACTGCGGTAATAAAGGTCTGTCAATTGCTCCACCGTCTTCACCCGGTCGTCCTCCTCCGGATGATAAAACCAGCCCGGACGGATAGACACATCACACTCGGCAGCCGTCCACTGATTGCCGTCCGCATGACCGTATTGCAGTTCCCTATACTTAGGATATCCCGGATAAACCTCTCCGGCACGCAAGAAAGACCAGTTTGTCGCTCCGGCAAATCCATTCTCGTTACCTACCCAGCGGCATCCGGGACCGCCATCCGAGAATACAACAGCCTGCGGCTGAAACTTGTCAATCATTTCATAGGCACGCGCATAGTCATAGTAAGTCTTCCGGTCTATGGTACGGGAATCTTTTGCTCCGCCATACCAGCCATCACCGCCATTGGCCCCGTCAAACCAGATTTCAAACACCGGGCCATAATTGGTCAGCAACTCGTGCAACTGTCGATAGAAATAATCCACATATTCCGGAGTTCCATAATTGGCCTGATGCCTGTCCCACGGTGAGAGATAGACAGCGAATTTTATACCATACTTCTTGCAAGCTTCCGAAAGATCGCGCACTATATCCCCTTTTCCGCCTTTATAAGGCGTGTTACGGATACAGTATTCGGTCAGCCCCGTAGGCCACAAGCAAAATCCGTCATGATGTTTTGCCGTAAGGATAACTCCTTTCATCCCTGCCGCCACAAAGGTTTTCACCCATTGTTCGCAGTCCAGTTTGACAGGATTGAATGTAGCAGGATCGGAATCTCCATATCCCCATTCACGATCATTGAACGTGTTCAGTCCGAAATGTACGAAAGCGTATGTCTCCATTTTCTGCCAATCCACCTGTTTCTTTTCAGGAATGGGGAAAACAGGTTCAGGAGCATTCACAGCCGGAGCGCAGGCATTCAGTAATGCAACAGCAGCTCCCAAGCATAAAAGGTTTGCGTGTCTTTTCATTTAGATTGTCAATTAATTACATTGACACAAAGATAACATAAAATCCGATGGATGAAAACAAGAAGCTGAATATTTTAAAAGACAGGAAACTTGACAGGCAGGAAAAGAACAAAAGCAAAGGGCTTAAAAAAGGAAAAGGAGCAACGCTTTGCTCCAACCTTTGTTAACCTTAAATCTAATACTATGAAAAAAATCACATGACAAATGTACAACTTACACTCATTTTCTCCAAATATTTAGTTCAATTTCGCTTTTCATTTAGTATTATTTCACAAATACAACCGTTTTCGCACACAACATTACAATTAGATTGAAAAACACGGATTAAAAAAGGAATATGAAACATTGCCCTATCCATATGATAAGACCGTTCATTTCTGTCCATTGGAAAGTAAAAAGCAAAAAGAAAGTATTCCTCTGATTATTCACTCCAAATAAAAGTAAGCTTCCCTGCCCTTCTCATTATCCGGCTGCCCAAACTTGCAAATTCTGTCCAATCGCTTCACTAACCCTTTCACGTCCGAAAATAGAACATTTAATACGTTTTTTTTCAGATTTTATCACCTATATTTGCTCCACACATAATGGTAATCCATGGAAAAACGCACTACTATATTCAGCATATTTGTGTTTTTGTGCCTACTGACCAATAGCACTTATGCCCGGACGACAGAGTACGAAAATCCCAAAGATACCATATTGGACATGATGCTCTATTTTGACCTGAAGGCCCGACAGGCGGACAAGGATTACCAAGGAAACGGTAAAACGCTGGCAACATTGGATTCCCTGCTTGCCCATCCTGCCCGCAGCAGACATCTTTATTCCATTATTCTGGTTTCGCCGGATTCATATAACGGAAAAAAAGAACCGGACATAGCGCCGGGCCTAAAAAGAAGCGAGGAAGTAAAAGCGTTCTTATGTCGGAAATATCCGCAAGTCAATGCCGCCCAAATCTGTATCCGTACAGGAGAAGAATACGGGGATGCCTTACGGAAACTGATAACGGACGACAGGCTGGTCCCCGACCGGGAGGATGTATTGGCATTGATAGATTATCACCATGACAATCCTGTAAAAATGCAAGATTTCTTGCAACATCTGGATGCCGGCATACCTTATCAATATATTTCCAACCGGCTGCTACCGGAGCTCAGACGGACAAAAATAAGAGTCTGCCTGTCTTATCCGGAAGAAAAGGAAGGAAAAAACTCCTCCACGGAACAGGCGGCCATGATAGAAGAAACTGAATTCATTCCGATTGACAGGGAAACGACCATTGCGCCAATGGCGGTGCAAGCACTCCCACAAAAGGAAAGGAGACAAGTAATAACAGAAACAGAAAAAACAGTAACAAAGGCAGAAAAGGAAAAAGAGACAAAAGCAAAACGGGGAAAAAAGCCCAAAGAAAAGGCAGCAAGAAGAGACAAGACAGCCGGCAACACAGTGCTTGCACTGAAAAATAATTTATTGTACGACCTGGCACTGGCGCCTAATATAGAAATAGAAATTCCTGTAGGAAAGCGGTGGTCAGTGAACATGGAATATAAAAGCCCCTGGTGGTCCAACAGTAGCAAAGAAATCTGCTACCAGCTGATTTCGGGAGGAATAGAAAGCCGCTACTGGCTGGGCAACCGTGAACTGCATCACCGGTTGAACGGACATTTCTTTGGATTGTATGCCGAAGGAGGTATCTACGACTTTCAGTTTAAAGGAGACGGCTACCAAGGTAAATATTACGGTGCGGCAGGATTCACTTATGGATATTCCACTTCAGTATCACGGCATCTGGCATTGGAATTCAGCCTGGGCATAGGCTACCTGACCACGGAATATCAAAAGTACACTCCCTATGAAGGGTCACTAGTTTGGATGAGTAGCGGGAATTACACCTTTATAGGCCCTACGAAAGCAAAAATTTCGTTGGTATGGGTGATAACAAAGAAGAGAGGAAGAAAATGAAAAAGACAAGGTACGTAGCTCTTGTACTTTTATCTTCACTATTGACTTTAGTGGGATGCAGCCGACGCGAGATTCTGGACGATTATCCCGTAACAGGAATAAATATCCGTTTGGATTGGGAAGGAGTAACCGGCCGTCTGCCGGAAGGAATCCGGGTTATTTTCTATCCCAAGGACGCCCAAGGAAGAAAGATTGATACTTACTTGCCGGCAAAAGGCGGAGAAATGAAAGTGCCCCCGGGGCATTACTTGGCAGTGATTTACAATTATGACACCGAAGTAGTGCAAGTAAAAGGCGAAGACAGTTACGAAACGATAATGGCGTGTACAGGAAACTGCACGGGATTGGGAGACAGCGAAACAGAAAACATGGTATGGGGACCGGATAATTTTTATGTGGCAACCCTGGACGATGTAGAGATAGGAAAAGGAGAAGAGTTACCGACACTAGAGGTAAGACCAAAATCTGTGGTAACCACTTACATCTTTTCAATAAAGACAGAGGGGCTGAAAAATGTCTCATCGATCATTGGCAGTGTTTCCGGAATGGCTGAATGTTACCATTTAGGTAAAGGAGCCGGCTTATGCCGCTTCGCTCCCATTTATTGTGAAACCGGTAAAGGGAATGGGGTTATAAAAGGGAGTTTCACCTGTTTCGGACATCCCGAACTGACGCAGGCAAGAGCTGATATCACTCAGTTTCTGAATCTGATCATAGTAAGGGTGGATGGTTCCAGACAAGAAGCGAAAGTGGAAATAACGGAAGCGGTAAAACCTCCTGAAGACGAGCCGGGAGAAGGTGATGAAAAACCTCAAGAGTCCGAGATAGAGATTGAGCTTCCGGATGACGAGAAAATTGTAGTGGATGATGTAGAGGTTCCTCCAGATGAAAGTGGCGGTGGATTTGATGGGAACGTTAGTGACTGGGACGATGAAACGAATGTGGAATTACCGGTTGGTTAAGATATAAAATAAAGAGTCATAGAATTATTAACTTAAAACACACAGAATATGAAGAAGATTTTATTTGCAGCTTTAGCTGCACTGGCAATCACAAGTTGCTCACAGAATGAAGAAATTGAAGCTCCGACACAAAAAACGGAAATTAATTTCCGAAGCGTAGTTGGGAAGTCATCCAGAGCTGCAGAAGCTACAACTGAAAACTTGGAATCCCAAGGTTTCATACTTTACGCCTATAATACTAAAACAATTACAATGGACAAAGTAACAGCAGGTAGCTTAACAACAACATTTATTAATGGGAAAAAAGCAACTTGTACTAACTCTAACTGGTCCGTAGCAGATGGTCCATATTATTGGCCAATAGCCGAAAATTTACAATTTTTTGCTTACTCACCTGAAGCCGGCGGTATTACAAATTATGCCACAACCGGTACTTACCCGAGTTTCACGTATACTCTTCAGACGATACAGACAGATTTACTAGCCGCCTGTGTAACAGATAAAGCAAAAACCAATAGTGCAACCTCTGTTGGAAGTGTAGATTTAACATTCAATCATATTTTAACTCAGATTAATTTCAAGCTCCAAGGTAAAGACACAGGATTCAAATACAATGTTACATCTATAAAATTATCAGGAGTTGCAAATAGCGGTACTTATACTTATAACGCAGATAAAGGTGCATGGAGCGCTCAAACTGGCAATGAAGAATATACATATAATGCTACCTACTCTGAAATTGACGGTACAGCAACAAGCGAAATTGCGACAAGCAGTAATGCATTAATGTTAATCCCTCAGAATGATCTATCGTCAGTCAAGATTACTGTTACTTATTCCACGACTAATGATAATGGCAAAGTATTTGAAGGAACAAAAGAAGCCACATTAACCGGAACATGGGATATAGGCAAAAAAATACTTTATACGTTAACATTACCTGCCGGTGCTGAAGAATTAACATTTACAGCCCAAGCGGATGGGTGGACAAATGAAGATCCCCAACCTAGTCCAATTGAGCCCAATAAATAAATAAATCACATCCATTTGTCAGGCCAATTATAATCTCCTGATAAGAACATAACAATTTCCTGCTCCGCAATGAAACACCGTATCATCCCCACCATGATTTGCGATTTCATTTGCGGAGCATTTTTACCTGTTGTCAATCAACCGTCCTCAAAAAGTATATGCGATAGTTTGCAGCTCGCCAATGATACCGGAGAAATTGGAGGATGATACTACAAATTCCATAATCTATGCTGTTTTAGCCGGTATACCTCCCCATGGATACACACAAAGATACTTTCTTTCTGCTACTTTCCCAACAATTGCAACTTCTTTGTGTTTGGCCACACAAATTTAGCCCTCTATGCTCATGCCCACAGGCTATCGTTTTCCGTAACGGCAGAAGACAAACAAGTGGAAACAGGATTCTTCGGTCTTTTTCCTGAAACTTATTGCAAATTATCCATATTTGACCTACATTTGTCAAATCAACCAAAAGAACACAAGCGTTTCTAACATCTATATATGTCTGGTCTGCCCTGTAATGAAAGGATGGATTGTACCCAATGCCCTAAAGCAGTGGAGAACAGCATCCATTACACACATAACAAAAAAGGTTTCCACTTACCCCCACATAAGTGTGAAACCAATATTTTATTTTTCTTACTCAAAGGTCAAATATTAATCAATAGTGAAGAATATGCCGGAACCATCATCAATTCCGGAGAATTTGTGCTGCAAGCTATCGCATCAAAAGTGGAAATACTGGCCATGACAGACTCGGAAGGTATTCTGTACACATTTGATGACCCTAAAGCCTTCTGCTATGACCGCTATACCTATATATTGAAAAACGTGCCTCCGCCACTCATCTCCGAGCCACTGAAAATAAAGCCCGAAATAAAGCTTTTCCTTGAAGGGGTTGCTTCCTATCTGAATGCAGACAAAATTTGTAAAGAGCTGCTCGTATTCAAGCGTAAAGAACTTTATTATCTGTTGGCGCACTATTACACAGACTATGAGCTATCTCCCGTTGTACACAGCCTATCCCAATACACCAGCAGTTTTGAATATTTCATATTAAAGCACCACAAACAAATAAAGTCCGTAGAGGAGTTCGCACAACTGGGCGGCTACAGCGTCACCACCTTCCGCCGCATTTTCAAAGCCATCTTCAACGAACCGGCCTATGAATGGATGATGAAACAGCGCAAAGAAAGTATCCTTTACCAATTGCGCTATACAGATGCTTCCATCTCCGAAATCTGCTTTGGACATGGATTTGAATCTCTCTCACATTTTTCCAACTTCTGTAAGAAGTCCTTTGGCGACTCTCCCAGAAACATCCGTAAAAAAGAAAAGGAAGAAACTTCACCCAATACATAATTATAAAAAAAATGCCCCGCCAAAAGGCAGGGCACTCTCAAATATCAAGTAAAACTAACCGTAATTAGTCTTTCAGCTTCGCAGCAATAAATTCACGGTTCAAACGAGCAATGTTGCTGATAGAAACCAGCTTCGGACATTCTGCCTCACAAGCACGAGTGTTTGTACAGTTACCAAAGCCCAATTCATCCATTTTGCTCAACATAGCTTTCGCACGGCGTGCAGCTTCCACTTTACCTTGAGGTAACAGTGCCAACTGGCTGACCTTTGCAGAAACAAACAACATAGCAGAACCATTCTTACATGCAGCAACACAAGCACCACAACCGATACATGCAGCAGCATCCATAGCCTCATCGGCAATAGGTTTTGCAATAGGAATTGCGTTAGCGTCAGGAATACCACCGGTATTGATTGACACGTAACCACCCGCCTGCATAATCTTGTCGTATGCGCTGCGGTCTACCATCAAGTCGCGGATTACCGGGAAACCGGCAGAACGCCAAGGCTCAACAGTAATGGTATCACCGTCTTTGAAACGACGCATATAAATCTGGCAGGTAGTAGCACCTGTAGCAGGTCCGTGAGGATGTCCGTTGATATACATAGAGCACATACCGCAGATACCTTCACGACAGTCGTGGTCGAATACGATAGGTTCTTTACCTTCATTGATAAGCTGCTCGTTCAAGATATCCATCATTTCCAGGAATGAGGTATCACCCGGAATATCTTTCATTTGGAAGGTATCAAAATGTCCTTTATCCTTAGGACCTTTCTGACGCCAAACTTTCAGTGTGAAACTTATATTTTTATCCATGATTTCTATACAATTAATAATTAAGACTTATAGTTACGAGTTTGAACCTTAACGAACTGATAGTTCAAATCTTCCTTGATCAATTCGGGTTCTTTTCCTTCACCTGTGTATTTCCAGCAAGCTACATACGAGAACTTGTCATCGTGACGAAGCGCTTCACCCTCCGGAGTCTGGTGTTCTTCACGGAAGTGACCA
>OHSJ01000054.1_pt1 | contig 60231 bp, 51 predicted proteins | sample 1578561 | NCBI WGS metagenome assembly OHSJ01 (sample SAMEA3879571, study PRJEB24766) | human gut metagenome | biome: human-associated habitat; feature: feces | place: USA | collected 1985/1987 | reverse complement strand
GCTGGCGAAAAGAAAAAATACCCAGTAGGCTAATTTTCTTCTCTCCCTCTATTTGGCTTAACTTTATTGCCCGTGTATATAATAACGGTCATTAAAGTCAAGTTGAGAGTGGAGACATATCTTTTTCTTTTGGCAAGCAAAAATTCAGTTATTGGAAATTTTCGAATAACTGAATTTTTAAAGCCCCAACATATCATATAATATACAAAAAGGAGCATTTTTAGTTACTATATGATATATTGAGGCTTTAGCGTATTGCTGACGAGTTCATGCCTTTTACAAGACAAGGCACTTGCCCGGATTAAAACCATTGGCGATATGTTCGTTCTCAAAAACATATCCCATCTGATTGCAAACTACCTTTGTTCCGTTTATCTCAGCATCAATGTTGGTATGTGAATGCCCATAAATCCATGCATCAATGCGACTGTCGGCGATAAGCCTACTCAGTTCAGTTGCAAATGCACTATTCAACACAGAACCTTTATGGTGAGATGCAACAACCTCCAATGTGGGAAGATGATGCGTTATTACCACAATGTGTTTGGCGGTGGTTTCCACCAGACTTTGCTTGATGAAATCCAAACAGAAGTTGTGCATCTGATTGAATTCCTCTGTTTGGAGCAATTTGCCATTATACATTATCTGCCGAAAGTCGTTCATGCCCTTCCACACAAAATACTCGTCAGATGGAGATATTCGAGACCACAAAGTGCTCATGATAAAGTCGGTATCATCAATCCGCACTACTTGATTCTGATAATATCCTACATTGTTCTTGAACAGCCATTTCCATTGCAATCCCTTGTCCATTACATCACAATAATTGTAATACTCATGGTTTCCGGGCACAATGAGCACCTGACGATAATTCGCAGATGCCCATTTCCAAAAGTTAGCCAAAGGCGCGACCTTGTTTTTCAAATAGAATATATCTCCGGCAAGAACCAGAACATCGCCCGTCGCAGGCAATTCATTATGCTTCAACCACCTGCTGTTGTCGCTGAACTCCAAATGCAGGTCACTCATATATTGTATCTTCATAATCTATTTATGTTATTAACTTTTTGTGTAAATCAGTTCATAATACTCTGAATTTGATTCGTTGTTTATGATACTGCTACAGAAAGCAAATTTGTTGTACAAGTATTGGTAGTGTTCGAGTTCTTCTTCTTCAAAATTTATTCTTTCATAGCATTCGTCTATCTCCTTGCTGATTCTACCGTACAAATTGACATTTGCTTTGGATATACGGACTTCCAACTTGGCTATATCTTCTTTATTTTTAGCAATAGCATTTTTGTAATTATCAATCTCTTCTTGGTAGAAATAAAGAATCTCATCAAGCAGGCCTTTGGTTAGTATACTCGGAGAAGGACTCCATGGAAGTATCGTCAACTCTCGGCTTGGAGTAGTGCTAAGATAAAACAATTTACATCCCAAAGACTTGGTGACTTGTTTGTTATATTCATCAATCTCTCGATTAACTTTCATTAAATCTTCCTTAGATAACTTTTGATATTCCTCATACGAAGGATGCTCTTTGTACTTCAACAAAGGTATCTCCTTGCATCTTAAATAAATGGTAGTATATTCACTCATTGTTAATCTTCCTTATCATTTATTCTTATTAAATTGTCCCACTTGATTTTCAATTATTCTCTTCACTTGTTGAAATGAAACAGGGGTAAAGTTGTTGTTATCTACTCCCACATCATATTGCGTTGGATAGAGATACTGAAGCCGGGCAGCATCTATTCCGGTGTTGTTCTTTCTTGTGTGAACGTGTCCGAATAGTTGCCACACATCTTTATATCCTCCATCAAAGCATAGAAAGGGATAATGATTCAAATATATCCTCTGTTTGCCAATTTCTATGTGCATCTGCATTGCCACATGTTCAAATCTGTCAATGTAGCCTTGGCGTATATTCTTCAAATCGTGATTACCCATAATCAGATATATCTTTCCGTTCAACCTGTCAAGGATTTTAGTCCATTCGGCTGAACCGCCAAGACAGAAATCTCCCAGATGAAACACGATATCATCCTGCCCGACTGTATTATTCCAATTGGAGATTATAGTCTCATTCATCACTTCCACATCCTTAAACGGTCTGTTGCAGAAACGAATGATATTCCCATGATAAAAATGGGTATCGGATGTAAAGAACACCTTACTGCCATCAAATTTATAGTTCATTTCTTTGCAATTTGTGTGCATCACTGCACGTTAATAATCCGGTTACCAACAGCCCATCAGACGGAAATGGCAGAAGAGCATCACAAAGGCGACTGTCACAAATGGGCATACAAACTGAATAGTTGGAAAGTTTGGTAAGGACTCTCCAACTATTCAGTTTCTTTTCTCTCATAGTACAATAATGTACTCGTTATGTTCGCTGGAAAGTATTTGCTCTACGAGGTTCAATGCATGAAACATGAACACTCGACACGGATTCAGTGCGTTTGTTGCTCTGAATTGTGGTTGTTATTGAAAATATGTTCATTCTGTTTCTTTGCATTGTTAATGTTTTATTGTCTTAAAAGCAATGCAAAATTAGCAAATAAATTCCATTCTCACATCACTTTTCATTAAATTCTTTTGCCAAAACACTATGATATAGGATTTTATTTTTCAATCATGCTCGCAAACCAAATAAAATATGTAGCTTTGCATTTGACGCAATTTATAATTGAATATAATATGGCGAATTTGAACTGTATAAAGGCTGTATTAGCTGAGAAAGGCATTATGAGTAAGTGGCTTGCTAAAACTTTGCAGAAAGATCCGGCAACGGTGTCAAAGTGGTGCAACAATCATTCGCAACCTGATTTATACACATTGGCGCGGATAGCAGAAGTGCTGGATGTGGATATTCACAGATTGATTTGCCATACAAAAGAAAAATAGAGGATATGAAATATACAATAGAAGAAATACGGCAGATGCAGGAAGGTCAGACTTTTGACTGTAAAAGTATCCTAATTGAGCCTAAACACCTTGCCACTATCATAGTCGCTATGGCGAATGCAGATGGTGGAATGATTGCTGTGGGTATATCCGATAAGACTCGCAGAATAGAGGGTGTTAACCAGGACAAGGAACATCTCAATGATATATTGCGGACACCTTTGGACTTTTGTGTTCCATCAGTTTCTGTCACTACGGATTATGTGCCTTGTACGGATGCTGAGGGACGTGATAACCGTGTATTGTTGATGCACATCCCTGCAAGTCCGCGACTTCATGCGAATCAAGCCGATGAAGTGTTTTGGCGTGTAGGAGACAAATCACGCAAACTGACTTTTGATGAGCGTTTGCAACTTATGTACGACAAAGGAGAACGCTATTACGAGGATTCCACAGCATACGATGCCACGCTTGATGATATAGATATGGATGCAGTCAAAGCCTACATGAAACGGATTGGCTATGGCAAGTCTGCAATGGAATATCTGCAAGAGAACAAAGGTTTTGTGACCTATAAAGGTGATGTGCCGCAAGTCAGTGCAGCTTGTATATTGCTTTTTGGCAAGCATCCTCAGACATTCTTTCCTCGTGCAAGAGTGCGTTTTATCAAATATTTCGGCACAGAGGAAAAGGTGGGACGTGAAATGAATGTCATCAAAGATGTTACTTTCGATGGTCGTATTCTTGAACAGATCCAGAAAACTGTCGAATATCTTGAAACGCAGGTCAAGGAGCATTCCTATCTCGGAGAGGACGGCATCTTCAAAACCGACCGCGAATACCCCAAGTTTGTAATACAAGAGATGGTGGTGAACTCCGTTTGCCATCGCGATTACAGTATTAAGGGCACGGAAATTCAGATAAAGATGTTCGACGACCGTCTTGTGTTCGAAACACCAGGCAAGTTGCCGGGCATTGTTCGCACTGACAATATTCGTCATACCCATTTCTCTCGCAATCCAAAAATTGCGGAATTCCTCAAAGCATATGACTATGTAAAAGAGTTCGGAGAGGGAGTTGACCGTATGTGCCGTGAGTTGTCGGCATTAGGTGTCAAAGAGCCGCAATACAACTTGGTTGCCTTCATCATGAAAGCGACTGTATGCGCCAATGTTTTGGAGGAATGGCAAGAAACTACCAAGTCCGACCAGAAGCGACCAGAAAGCGACCAGAAAAGCGACCAGATGAGAATTATACTTGAATTGATAAAGTCGAATCCTAGTATAAGCAGAACTGAAATATCTGAAAAGACAGGGCTTCATGATAGTAGTGTAAAACGTCGCTTAAAAACACTTGTGGATGAAGGATTGATTCAACGTGTTGGTCCAGATAAAGGTGGGCAATGGAAAGTGATAGGTTCTCTTTAAGGAAATAGAGGATAGAAATAAATTAACTGAAATATCAAGTTTAATTTTTATTTATGCCTATATGAGTAATTTGGATTCATTAGTACTTGAGCCTATTGAGCAACCTTTATCAAACACCCCAAATATGTTAAGTAATGAAGATAGGGTTCTTTGTAATATGACTCCATTACAAAGACTTTATAGTATTGATGAAGATACATATGAAGAACTGGTATGCGTATGGGCATATTCCTGTTTGGGCAATAAAGGATATACTGAAGTATACCGAGTCGGTCAGGCTGGGGATAAAGGGCGTGATGTTTTGGCATATTATGATAGGGTAAAAGGCGCATTTGACTTATATCAATGTAAACAATATAAATCAGCACTAACCTATAGTGACCTGTGTGGAGAAATGGGCAAATTATTGATATATACTTTTAATAACACCTATCCGATACCACAGAATTATTATATTCTTTGTCCCAAAGATGTTAGTCAGTCTTTCGTTGATTTGCTTAGCAATAATGGAAAAAATCTTAAAATTAAGCTGAAAAACGACTGGGAAACTGTGATAAATAAAAAAGTTGGTACTAACTGGGTAGCATTAAATGAGGAATTATCTACTTATATTGATGAATTTAATTTTAATATTATAAAGAAAATAGAGCCGATAAAGTTTATTGATGAGATACGTCAAAGTCCTTATTATTTCTATTATTTTGGAGGTGGATTTAATATGATTAAACGTACTCCTCTTCAAGTACCACATTCTCCAATAAACACAGAACGTAATTATATTCAGAATCTTAATGATGCCTATTCCGAACATGCGGGTCATATTATAAATGTTATAGATGATGATAATGCAGTTGTAAGTAAATATCGAAAACATTTGGATAGAGCTAGAATATCGTTTTATGAATCGGAAGAAGTAAAGATTGCAAGTAGAAAATCCACTGCTCCAGATTCTGATGAATTTAATGATTTAGTAACATCTATAGAACGATATATTGGCAATGAACTGGATGATGATTATCCTGATGGTTTTACAAAAGTAAAATCAGTTGAAAAAAAGGCAGGAACTTATAATATGCCGACATCAATGCTGATTTCTCATTTAGTAGATAGTAATGTATGTGTTGGTGTGTGTCATCAACTTTCAAATGAAAATAGAATAAAATGGACTGTAAACGAATAAAGATACTTGATGGCGTCTTGGATGTCTCTTTGAGGGTGTTATTTATATTGTCGGTATATAATAAATCGATGGAAAAAGAACGTATTGTTGTATACGACTATGTGTCATGTAATAATGATTGGAAGAATCATCAGTTTACGTATGTTGGACTTCAAAAAACAATCAATGATTCTTTGCATCTGCTGTTGGCTAAACAATTAATAGTTTGCAAAATAAATCAAAATGAAAATATGTATTTGCTGAGTAATATAGGAAATGCTTTGGTTACAGAGTTGGCAACAGAAGTATATGCAGTAAAACTATATAAAGCAATACACCAAACTGATATCATCTTGCATGATATTGCGAAAGAGCAATTGCTGTCATATATTAATAGCCAAATTTGAGATTCATGATGAATAACAATGGATTATATATAAAAGAGTTTGAGGCTCGTGGGGAAAATGTATCAACATCGAAGTTGACTTTTCAGAAAGGGTGTAATGTTGTTCTAGGAAAATCAGACACAGGAAAAACGACATTATATTCAATAATTGAGTTTGTATTAGGTAAAGGAAGTATAGATTTGACCTTACCTCCAGAGGGGGATGGTTATACAGATTTCTTACTTGAAATTCATACTTACGATGAAAGAGTATATACATTGAGGAGAAGCATAAATTCAATGTCTGTATATGTTTCTCCATGTTTGTTAAGTGAATATGATGGACAGCACAAAGAAACTGAATATAGTTGTCAAGGTTCTTCAAATATTAGTTTGTCTGATTTTTTGTTGTCAATTTCTAATGTCCCAACCATATATTCTAAATCTTCGGAGAGAAAGAATCCGACGAAAATATCATATCCAGCTATTCGTCACTTATGTATGATAGATGAAACAAGAGTTGCAGCAAAAGACAAATCTCCATTAGTCTATAACTCTGTTCCGAATCAGCAATGGGTTGAGAAAAACCTTATTGCATATTTGATGACAGGCGTTGATGATAGTGAATTTAGACCAAATGAAGATCCTAAAGATAAAAAATCTCGCATAAATGGGAAAATTGAGTATTTGACTCAAACTCTTAAAGAGGCAGAATTAAAATTGGAATCTTTGGGCGATGTTGGATATATTTCATTAACTGATGATAGCTTTATTGATGTTTATAGAAAGAAATTGTCAGAGGTTGCTTCGGAGGAGGAAGCTTTGTATAATAAGCGAGAACAAATTTTAGAAGAGGTTAGGATATATGAGACGGAAAAAAAGAAGTTACTTCATCTTATATCAAGGCTGAATAATTTAAAATCTGATTACGAAGATGAAATGAGTCGGTTGCAATTTATTAATGCTGGAAATTCTTTGGTGTCTCAGCTGAAGGATGTAGATTGTCCATTATGCGGTTCAACAATAGCGCATCACATGATTGCCAATATTTCATCATCAGAATATGCTGAAGCAATACGAAATGAATACAATGAAATATATTTTAAGCATCAAGATCTAAATGTTTTAATATCAGAAAAGGAAAAAGAGATAGAATCTATATCTGCTAATATTGAAGAATATTATGCCAAGATACATATAGTTGATATGTCTATATCCTCTCTTCATCCGAACATAGAAGAACTAAAAGAAATTTTGTCACGAGCGGAAGTGAATTTAAGTAAAAAATTTATGCACACGGAATTAGAGGAAGATATTAAAACTAAAAAACAATTAATAAATAAGCTTCAAGAAGATTTAAAGGAGATTAAGAGTGATAATAAAGAGCAACGGCGGGATATTTCTCCAGAATTTCTTTCTCTAATACAAGAAAATCTTGTGTTGTGGAATTTTATCGATAAGGATACTGAAGTTAATTTTGATTATAGAAAATTCGATATTCTTATCGGTGAACGTCATCGTTCTAGTTACGGAAAAGGGAATCGTTCTATAACTTTTACTGCAGTAATGATTGCATTGTTAGATTATTGTTATAATCAAGAACGTGCTTTTTCTCGTCTTCTTATTATTGATTCACCTCTTTGTACAAAGTATGGAGATAAGATTGTTGCGGAAGATAAAGTTGCTTTAGGAACTATAGATGCTTTTGCAAAATATTGTGATACAAAAGAATGGAATTTTCAATTCATTGTGATAGATAATAAGTTTACTGAAAAAATAGATATTAACGATTTAACCAATATCAATTTCATAGATTTGGAATCTCAAGGAGGTTTGTTTGTTCATAATTGATTATGATGCAAAAATTGACTGTGCCTTAAGGTAATAATCTAAGAGCCCATTCGTTGATTAACAACCTGAAAGTTGTGCTATCTCAATTATTTATAGTACCTTTGCCTACAAAATAGGACAAAGGTATTTTTGATTCATACAATGGCTGAAGAAAAGATAGACAACGCTTTAGGAGAAGTAAAAAATATAATGGAAAACAAAAGAGAAGATTGGGTTTGCCATTCACAGGCTATAGCTGCAGCTATGTCGAATCGAATGGAGCTGCTCGGTATGACTCAAAAGGCGTTGGCTATGAAGATGAATTGTTCGCAGCAGTATATTTCCAAAGTGCTAAAAGGACGGGAGAATATGTCATTGGAAACTCTGTGCAAGATTGAAAAAGCATTGGATGTCAAAATACTGAATAACAATATAAAAATAAACTAACCACTCATTAGGACAAGAATATGTCAACACAAAGCGAAGCGGCATTGGAAGCCGGACTGATAGCTACACTCCGACAAATGGACTACGAGTATGTCCAGATTGTCGAGGAAGATAATCTTTATGCCAATTTCAAGCGGCAGTTGGAGATTCACAACCGCAAACGATTGGAAGAGCACGGACGTACTGAGTTTACGGCAGAAGAGTTTGAGAAGATTCTCATATACCTTGAAGGTGGTACTCGCTTTGAAAAGGCAAAGAAACTCCGTGACTTATATCCGCTTGATACGGCTGATGGACAGCGTATATGGGTGGAATTTCTAAATAGGCAGCAGTGGTGTCAGAATGAATTTCAGGTTTCCAACCAAATCACGGTGGAAGGACGTAAAAAATGCCGTTATGATGTGACGATTCTAATTAATGGTTTGCCACTTGTGCAGATTGAATTGAAACGTCGTGGCGTGGAACTTAAACAGGCATACAATCAAATACAGCGTTATCACAAGACTTCGTTTCACGGATTGTTTGATTATATCCAGTTGTTTGTTATATCCAATGGTGTTAACACTCGCTATTTTGCCAATAATCCAAATAGTGGGTATAAGTTCACATTCAACTGGACAGATGCCGCCAATCATCCATTCAATGAATTGGATAAGTTTGCTGTATTCTTTTTGGAAAAATGTACACTTGGCAAAATCATAGGAAAGTATATCGTGCTGCATGAGGGTGACAAGTGTTTGATGGTACTTCGTCCTTACCAATTCTATGCGGTAGAGAAGATTTTGGATCGTGTACAAAACTCCAATGATAATGGTTATATCTGGCATACAACAGGTGCTGGAAAAACATTGACCTCATTCAAGGCCGCACAACTTGTATCAGAATTGGATGATGTGGATAAGGTGATGTTTGTTGTTGACCGTCATGACCTCGATACTCAGACGCAATCGGAATACGAGGCGTTTGAACCGGGTGCAGTGGATAGTACCGACAATACGGATGAACTCGTGAAGCGACTTCAAAGCAATTCCAAAATCATCATAACCACCATTCAAAAACTTAATGCGGCAGTTAGTAAGACTTGGTATAGCAGTAAGATTGATGCTATCCGTCATTCACGCATCGTGATGATTTTTGATGAGTGTCACCGTAGTCATTTCGGGGATAGCCATAAAAAGATTATGAAGTTCTTTGATAATGCCCAGATTTTTGGCTTTACGGGAACACCTATCTTTACTGAAAATGCAGTGGATGGACATACGACAAAAGAAATTTTCGGCAATTGTCTTCATAAATATCTCATCAAAGATGCTATTGCTGATGAAAATGTGCTCGGCTTCCTCGTGGAGTATTATCACGGTAACGAGATTGTAGATAACGATAACCAAGCTCGTATGGAGGAAATCGCCAAATTTATCCTCAACAATTTTAACAAATCTACATTAGACGGAGAGTTTGATGCTTTGTTTGCCGTGCAATCCGTGCCGATGCTTATACACTATTATAAGATTTTCAAATCATTGAATCCTAAAATCCGTATAGGTGCAGTATTTACATACGCAGCCAATAATAGTCAAGATGATGAACAGACCGGTATGGGAACGGGAAAATATGTCAGCGAAAATGTGGGCGAAGCAGATGAACTGCAATCCATTATGGATGATTATAATGAAAACTTTGGTACATCTTTTACCACAGAGAATTTCCGTGCTTATTATGATGATATCAACCTGCGCATGAAAAAGAAGAAAGCGGAAATGAAACCGCTTGACCTTTGTCTTGTCGTGGGAATGTTCCTTACAGGCTTTGACAGTAAAAAGCTGAACACGCTTTATGTGGATAAGAACATGGAATATCACGGGTTGTTGCAAGCGTTCAGTCGTACCAACCGAGTGTTGAACGAGAAGAAACGATTCGGTAAAATCGTATGCTTCCGTGACCTGAAAAACAATGTTGATACGTCTATAAAACTGTTTAGCAATTCCGACAATCCTGAAGATATAGTACGTCCTCCGTTTGAAAAAGTAAAGCAGGAGTACAAGAGTTTGGCAACAGATTTTCTGCAAAAATATCCAACGCCAAGTAGTATAGACCTTCTGCAAAGTGAAAATGACAAGAAGAATTTTGTACTTGCGTTCCGTGACATTATTCGTAAACATGCAGAAGTTCAGATATACGAAGATTACAGCGAGGATGCTGAAGACCTCGGTATGACCGAACAGCAGTTTAACGATTATAAGAGTAAATACCTTGATATTACAGTTGGGTTTATTGATCCACCTGCTACACCGTCAACTGTTGCGGAAGATCCTGCCCCATACGGGAATAATCAAGGGCTGGAAGACATTGATTTCTGTCTTGAACTTCTGCATAGTGACATTATCAATGTGGCGTATATTCTTGAACTCATTGCGGAACTTGACCCATATAGCGATGATTATTCAGAAAAGCGCAAGCATATCCTTGATACAATGATTAAGGATGCTGGAATGCGAGGCAAAGCAAAACTCATCGACGGCTTTATTCAAAAGAATGTAGATGAAGACAAGGAAAACTTCATGAATGGGCGCAATAGAGCCGATGGAACAAATGAATTAGAGGAACGTCTGAACCAATATATTGTGTCAGAACGTAATAAGGCAGTGAGTGATTTGGCTGCTGAAGAACAGATTTCAGCTGAGGTGCTTAATCATTATATGAAGGAGTATGACTATTTACAAAAAGAGCAGCCGGAGATTATACATAAGGCATTGAAAGAGAAACATCTTGGTCTTATCAAAACCCGAAAGGCTTTGACGAGAATAATGGAAAGACTGCGTAGTATTATAAAAACGTTTAATTGGGAATAATCAAAAGTTATTCAATGATGAAATTAGGTAAGCTGGAGCAGATAACAGACCTTCGTTCTGTCTGGAAACATGAAGCCAAAGATTTTACCCCTTGGCTTGCAAAAGAAGAGAATTTGGAAATTCTCAGCGAGGCTGTAGGTATTGATATAGTCGTTGAAGAACAGGAATCCAATGTAGGCGATTTCAGTGTTGATTTATTTGCGACAGAGGAGGGGACGGGACGACGGATAATCATTGAGAATCAGCTAGAGGAAACAAATCATGACCATCTTGGCAAAATCATAACGTATGCTTCAGGTAAAGAAGCTGAAGTAATAATTTGGATTGTCAGAAAAGCACGTGACGAGCATAAACAAGCAATAGAATGGTTAAATCAGCATACGGATGACAAGTTCGAGTTTTTCGATGCAGAAACGAAGTGTAAATTGCTAATTATTTGTTTGTTATGTTGTTGGGTGCATCTGTCGTTGGCTCCGTTGTAAATAAGTGGCAAATTATTTTTTGACGGATTTTTGGATGAAATTATTTTCGCGGCAGGATGTAATGTCGCTATTTTAGTTGTTTGATTCTTTCTGCGATAAGCGCTTTATATTTGCCTTTCATCTCGTCGGGCAGAAACGAAACGTCGATCCACTCGCCCCATTTCGGAATGGCTTTGATGAACTTCTTGAACAGGTTGTCGACTACCTTTTCGTCCATGCCCGAAGCCGTCATTGCCTGCACGAAATCGCTGCGGCGGAGCTTGCGTTTGCGGCCGTTCAGCGTCAGTGCCAATTCCTCGGTGTCTTCGGGTAAAACGAGCGCTGTCGATAGCAGGTCATAAGCCGGTGTCAGCCCATAAATACTCGGATTTAGGCTGTACAGCGAAAAGTTTTTGAGGTGCATGTCGGCATTGCCCGTGAGCCACGAAAACAACACCTGCTCCCAGAAATTAACGACATCCAGTTTCGGGGCAGAAGAATAGCGTAGAATCGTTTTGGTAATCTGCTCGTAGGAGCCTTTGTATTTGTGTTCGGTCAATCGTTCGGAGAGCTGGCAGAGGTCTTCCATCGGATATTTTTCGCCGTGCGGCCCTCGGTCGATGCGGCGTGTGATGTAGCACAACTCCCCGTCGGCAAAGCGGACGAGCGAGTGGGGGACGACCTGCATCTTCGCGGTTTCGGCCATGTGCATGGTCAAATCTTCCAACTCCGGCAAATGCGGATATTGTTCGGTCTGCGGTTTGAGAATGTAGCGGCCCCACAGACCGACGATTGTAAAGCGTTCTGGGGTGCCTTTGCCCGCTTTGGCAATATCGAGCGATAGTTTCGCCTGCACGCCGGTCAGTGTCGTTTGGCTGCGGATTACCTCGCGGGCAAGTTCCGCGATATTGGCGCGCGTGTAGGGGAGCAAAGGAGCTTCGGGAGTGCCGAAAATCTTCTTGGAGCAGGATTTGTGGAAATCCCGCTCGTCGTCGGCCAATTCTTTGTAGCAATATAGACAACGCTTCATGTTACTCCTCCTTTGATTCGATAGGTACGACACTGACTGCACCGATGCAGTCTTTGCAGCAGGCCAAAAGCAGTGACATCCGATCGCGGTTGTCGATTTTCCAGCTCTTTTCGGCAATGTCGAGCAGCCATCCTTCGGGAATCAATCCGTCGAAGAACGGGAACAGCACCTTGTCGCGATAGATATGCTCCGTAAGCGGCAGCGTAAGACTGACCGCTGTGGCATCGGGCAGGCGGAGATAGTCGGCATCGTAGCGGAACGTGTATCCGGTTTCATCCTCGGTCAAAAGTCCCGCCTTGCGGTCGTAGAGATAGATGGCTGCCTGTTTCATCGGTCATTCGTTTTTGTCATCGGCACCACTCCGACCTCGGCTCCGAACAGGTTGAGGATCTGATTGACTTTGTCCAGCCGTAGCGTCGGTTTTCCCTGCTCCAATTCGCGCACAAATCGTAGCCCTACGCCCGATTTCTCGGACAGTTCGACCTGCGTCAGCCGATGCTGCTTGCGCATAGCTTTTACGTATTTCGATAATGTTGTCTGCATATTATACCTCTTTGGGTGCAAAAATAGTGAAATAATTTGTAATTATATCTTTTTGGGTATAAATAGTTTGCCGTTTGTTGAAATATGTTTCATGTAAATATTATATTAGTATAGCTTATTTGAGTATTATTCGTTAATTTTGCATAAACTTCTGATACTGTAGAATTATAGGAATATGAGCCCGGAAGAGAAAGCCCGAAAGAAGATAGACCAGATGTTCGATGATGCCGGCTGGAAGGTCGTAGATAGGGATCACTATGCTCCGAAGATCTCTGCTGTTGCAATCGAAGAGGGCTTGTTGGAGCATAATCTCGAAGCGGATTATTTCTTATTTCTAAATGGCAAGGCGGTTGGAGTCCTTGAAGCAAAACGAGAAGAGGTTGATGTTAAATCCGATGTGGTATGCGCTCAGGCTGTTCTGTATGCTCGTAGTGTACCCTCTAAGTATCAGGCATATATGCTGCCGTTGCCGTTCGTCTATCAATCAAACGGCAATATTACAATATTCAAAGACCTGCGGGATGAAAATTCCGAGTATGTGGAGTTGAACAGAATCCATACGCCCAAAGAAATCGTGAAGATGCTGGGTATAACGGACGAATTTGCGGGGCTGCCGACTTTGAAGAAACGAGGATTGCGGGATTGTCAGTTTGAGGCAATCAGTGAGTTGGAAAGTAGTTTTTGTACAGGACAGAATCGTGCATTGATGGTTTTGGCTACCGGTGCGGGAAAAACTTATACGGCATGTATGGCCGCCTATCGGATGCTGTCATATACCCCGATGCACCGCATTTTATTCTTGGTAGATAGAAACAATTTGGGGAAACAGGCAGAAGGTGAATTCGGCATGTTTCGATTGACTGAGAATGGCGAGCCATTTAATACAATTTTCACAGTAAGTCGGCTTAAATCGGGCAAGATTCCGGAGGATGCCAATGTCGTTATTTCTACGATACAGCGTCTGTTTTCATTGCTAAAAGGAGATGATATTACGGACAGTGATGACGATGAAAATTATGGTAATGATGAGATGGCGGATATTGCATTGCCTGCCAATCTGACTTTGCCGCCCGACTATTTCGATATGATTATCATTGATGAGTGTCATCGCTCTATCTATGGTAGTTGGCGAAAAGTGCTCGATTATTTCAATACGGCAAAAATGGTCGGTTTGACGGCTACGCCTGCGCCGGAAACATTGGCATTCTTCAATAATAACCGCATTGTAAACTACACGCTCGAAAAATCTATCGCCGATGGTGTAAATGTGGATTATCGTGTATACCGAATCAAAACGCAGGCTACCGAGGATGGAGGAGCAATTCGTGAAGGGGAGAAAGTAAAAAAGATAACCCGATATACCGGCACGGTTGAGGATATAAAAACGCGCGAAGAATCGACATATACTAAAACAGAGCTGAATCGCAGCATAATCAATCCTGCACAAATAAAGCTGGTTCTTGAAACCTATCGGGATGCAGTATATTCCGAAATGTTCGTCGATCCACAGCGCGAACCGAATATGGACTATTTGCCGAAAACGCTCATTTTTGCGCTGAACGATGCTCATGCAAGCAATATCGTCAAAATTGCAAAAGAGATTTTCGGTCGGAACGATGACAAATTCGTGCAAAAGATTACCTATTCTGCCGGAGATAGCAACGAATTGATACGGCAATTCCGCAATAACAAGGAATTCCGCATTGCTGTTACTGTAACGCTGGTTGCTACGGGTACGGATGTCAAGCCGCTCGAAGTGATCATGTTTATGCGCGATGTCGAGTCGGATTCTCTGTATACTCAGATGAAGGGGCGCGGAGTGCGCACGATTGGGGATGAACAGTTGCGGAATGTTACGCCGAATGCGTATAGTAAAGACTTGTTCTATCTGGTTGATGCTGTTGGCGTAACAGAGCACGAAATGAAGGTAACCCGTCCGGGAACGGATGACGTGCCGACTCCGGTGATGACACTCAAAGAACTGTTGGAGCGTATCACGCACGGCAATGTGCAGGATGAATATCTGCGCCTTTTGGCTGCACGCCTGTCCCGTATTTATAATAAATGCAAAGCATCCGAACGCGACGAATTTGCAAGGCTGGCGAAAGCTGATATGAAAGATATTGCTGTCGGTATATACGATGCTTTGGAAGCCGATACACTTCCGCCATATATCGACATCAATGAGCTGAATAACGAGCGCAAAGGGCTGGTAGCGGCAATCGTAAACCATCCCGATGCCCGATATTATCTGTTGATTCTGAATGCAGGTTTCGTAACGATATTGCAGCCGGGCGAAGATACGCTGATATCCAAGGGATTTTCAATTGAGGAGGCACAAAATACGATTGATGCGTTTGAAACATATATCAACGAGCATAAAGACGAGATTGAAGCCCTGCGAATCATATATAACAATCAAGGTGAGCCGATTACCTACACGATGCTGAAAGATTTGGAGAATAAGTTGAAATTTGCCAACAGCAAGTTTAATCCTACGTTGTTGTGGAATACTTATTCGCTTATAAATCCCGAAGTCGTTACTAAATTCTCGACAAAGGAGGAAAAAGAGGCTGTTACCAATATCATTCAACTGGTACGCTTTGCATTCCGTCAGATTACAACATTAAACAGCCTGCATTCTACCGCCAATCAGTATTTCAATCTTTGGTGCGGTCAGATGCAGCGAAGCATTACCGATACACAAACAGCGTTAATCAAACAAATCGTATCATACATCGCATCGAATGGTTCGTGTACGATAAAAGATGTTCGCGACTGGGATAGAACTTATGCCGCACAACTGATTCAGGCATTCGGTAATCCCGAACAGGTAAACAATTCACTCGTATCGCTCTCGCAGTTCCTAATTTATAGAAAAACAGCATAACAATATATGGCACAAGCAACCGCAAACGAACAGAACCTCACAAAAAAGGTATGGACACTGGCAACTACGCTTGCCGGTCAAGGCATAGGTTTTACAGACTATATCACGCAGCTGACCTATCTTCTTTTCTTGAAGATGGACGACGAAAATGTCAAGATGTTTGGCGAAGATTCCGCTATCCCCGAAGGATACCGCTGGGAAGATTTGACGAACCTCGATGGTCTTGACCTCGTCAAGCAGTATGAAAATACGCTCGAAAAGTTGAGTCAGGAACAGAACCTGATTGGAACAATCTATACCAAAGCGCAGAATAAAATCGACAAGCCTGTTTATCTCAAAAAGGTTATCACGCTTATCAACGGCGAGTCGTGGTTAGTTATGGATGGCGATGTGAAAGGTGCTATCTACGAGAGTATTTTGGAAAAGAACGGTCAGGATAAGAAAAGCGGTGCGGGGCAGTATTTCACACCTCGTTCATTGATTAAAGCAATGGTCGATGTTACCAATCCCCAGATTGGCGAAACAGTTTGCGACCCTGCTTGTGGTACGGGCGGTTTCCTGCTTGCAGCATACGACCACATGAAACCGCAATCGACAGACCGGGGGAAACAGGATTTTCTGAAAAACAGCGCACTGCATGGTTATGATAATACGGCTTTGGTGGTTACGCTTGCCTCGATGAACCTCTATCTGCACGGAATCGGTACCGACCGCAGCCCTATTATTTGTCAGGATTCGTTGGAGAAAACCCCGTCGGTGCTTGTTGATGTAATTCTTGCTAATCCTCCGTTCGGTACTCGTCCGTCTGGCTCTGTCGATGTAAATCGTGAGGATTTCTATGCCACGACGAAGAATAACCAGCTCAATTTTTTGCAGCACATGATGGTGATGCTCAAAAACGAAGGACGGGCTGCTGTCGTTCTACCCGATAATGTACTGTTCGAGGGCGGAGCCGGCGAAACTATCCGCAAAGAGCTTTTGAAAAACTTTAACTTGCATACGATTTTGCGTTTGCCTACGGGTATTTTCTATGCGCAAGGCGTAAAAGCGAATGTACTATTCTTTACAAAGGGAACTCCGACCAAAGATATTTGGTTTTTCGACTATCGCACGGGGGTAAAACATACATTGGCTACGAATCCGATGCTGCGGCACCACCTCGATGAGTTTGTCGAGTGTTATAAGGCCGACAATATCAATGCTCGTACTGAAACGTATGATGCCGAGGCTAATCCTAATGGCCGTTGGCGTAAATATAGTGTTGAAGAGGTACTCAAACGCGACAAAACGAGTCTCGATATATCGTGGATAAAGTTTGGTGATGCCGATGCCGATTTGACATTGAGCGAGTTGATGGCAACGATTCAGCAAAAGAGCGATAATATCAGCAAGGCGGTTGCCGAGTTACAAAAATTATTGGCAAATATCGAGGAGTAATATGGATACGAAGAAACTACGTCAAAAGATTCTCGATTTGGCTATTCGTGGTAAACTTGTTCCGCAAGACCCGAACGACGAGCCAGCATCCGTATTGCTCGAACGCATCAAAGCCGAAAAAGAACAATTGATAAAGGATGGGAAAATCAAGCGCAGCAAGAAGTCTGCCTCTTCCGATACATCCCCTTATGAGAACGTGCCGTTTGAAATACCGGAGAGCTGGGTGTGGACAACGATTGGAGATATATTTATCCATAATACTGGAAAAGCATTAAATGCTGCAAATAACGATGGCGTTTTAATGGATTACATAACGACATCAAATCTATACTGGGATAAATTTGACTTGACCGTTGTAAAGCAAATGCTTTTTACCGATACTGAAATAGAAAAGTGTACGGTAAAGTATGGAGATTTATTAGTTTGTGAAGGAGGAGATATTGGTAGGGCTGCAATATGGACGTATGATTATGATGTAAGAATCCAAAATCATATCCATCGACTAAGAGGGTTTTGTAACATTAGCCATCGTTTCTACTACTATATATTCCTACTGTATAAGATGTTAAATCTTATAGGAGGAAAGGGTGTTGCAATTCAGGGATTGTCCTCAAATGATTTACACAAATTAGTCATACCCTTACCACCCATAAAAGAACAGTGTCGCATTGTTAGTATTATTGAATCGTGGTTTTCGGTTATTGACCGCGTTGAGCAGGAGAAGAAGGATTTATGTAATGCCATTAAGCAGATTAAATCCAAAATTTTGGACTTAGCTATACACGGTAAGCTTGTTTCGCAAGACCCGAATGACGAACCGGCAATCGAGTTGTTACGTCGTATAAATCCGTCTTTCAAATCTTGTGATAACGCGCATTATAAGAACTTGCCTTCTGGATGGTCGATTTGTCGCTTGGAAGATATTGTCGATTACGAACAACCGCAGGCATATATTGTCGATTCGACCGATTACAGTGAAGATTATCCCACACCGGTTTTAACAGCTGGAAAATCTTTTATAATTGGATACACGAATGAAACAGACGGTATATGCGATAATCTTCCTGTGATTATCTTTGATGACTTTACAACAGATTCCCGTTTCGTGGATTTTCCATTTAAGATAAAATCTTCGGCGATGAAGATTTTGAGAGTAAAAAAGGAAATAGACATCCGATATGTCGGCTTCTATATGAGTATCACTCGTTTAGTTGGAGACACACACAAGCGATATTGGATCTCAGAATACTCTAAATTACCAATCCTAATTCCGCCAAAGGCAGAGCAGGAACGCATTGTTCAAACAGTAACTGACCTTTTGGGCAAACTTGATAACATAATAGCCGAATTATAGTTCGGCTATTATGTTATCAAGTAATTCACTGTATTTTTTAATTTCCAAAACAACTCTTTTTTGTTCGTTTATTGGTGGTAGAGGAAAAAACATTTCGTTGAAATCATTACTATTAAATCCTGCTTGGGCAGTTCGAGATATTTCTTTTAGTTTATTCTGATAAATATCTGATAAATAATAGTAATATACATAGTCTTTATTTATAGGCTGTTCATATCTGAATATAATTTTAGCCATTGCAACATTATATGCCCCATCCTCTGCAATAAAGACTTTGCCTAACGAACCGCCATAACGAGCTAATAAAATATCACCCTTTCTTGTCTGTTTGGAGGCTAATTCAATAGGTATATATACTGGTATAGGTGTATCCCCATAATCTCGAATTTGATATAGTCTAATATAATTGGGTAATTGAACCGAACTAAAATAAGATTTCGCCGGCTGCGCTCCACCAGAAATTTCTAATATATCATTATGCTTTACCCACACCCAACTTTCGGGTATCTCAAATGGCAAGTTCTTATAATGCGCGTTAGGTGGTTCTTGTTTATATTGTTACTGTTTCATTTCTAAAACGAAAGAGATTTATGGTAACAAAATTCGAAAAGCATCTTAGCAAGTCAGACTTGTCTAAGAATACCGTTACATCGTATGTATGGACGGTAGCCTATTTTCTTGCGCATTACAAGGAAATCAATTCCAATAACTTGTTGGCATACAAAGGGTATCTGTTGGAAAAGTTCAAGCCCCAAACGGTAAATCTGCGTTTGCAGGGGATGAACAAATTTCTTGAATTTATCAAGCAGGATAAGCTCAAAATGAAGTTTGTCAAAGTGCAGCAGAAAAACTTTCTTGAAAATGTCATCAGCAACGAAGACTACAAATTCCTGAAGACAAGACTTAAAAATGATGGCTACGAGGAGTGGTATTTTGTCGTATGGTTTATGACGGCTACCGGTGCTCGTGTCAGCGAGCTATTGCAGATTAAGGCTGAACATATTACCGCAGGGCATCTTGATATTTATACCAAAGGCGGCAAGATTCGCCGTTTGTATATTCCCCAAATACTGAAAAACGAAGCTGTCGTTTGGCTTCGGTCAAAAGGGATTTCGAGCGGATATATATTTCTCAATCGCTTCGGTAAGCGCATAACCACACGCGGTATTGCCCAGCAACTGAAACACTTTGCTGACAAGTACGGCTTAAAACGGGAGGTCGTTTACCCTCATTCTTTTCGGCATCGTTTTGCAAAGAATTTTCTTGACCGCTTTAATGATATTGCATTGCTTGCCGATTTGATGGGGCACGAAAGTATCGAGACCACGCGCATCTATCTGCGTCGCACGGCAACCGAACAACGGGCAATCGTAGATAAAGTTGTAACCTGGTAATCCGAATCTTTGGAGGCAACGATTAAGCCTCCAAAGATTCTTTTATCTTGTCAATCGTTGCAAATAACTCCTCGATTTTAGCGACTATGCGTTTTTGTTCAGCATAAGGCGGGATATTGATTAAATATCGTTTTAACCATTCTGTACTGATATTTAATTGTGCAACTCCTTTTGCAGAGGTAATACAATCGTTTCTGAAAGTATCTGTTTGAAAATAGTAAAACAGGTATTTTTTGTGAATAAATTGTTCGTTCATCCTTATACATCCCACACGCTGATTTAATGCAGCAGGAAGTAATTCATTGGGTAAGAATCCAACTCTACCTACATTGCCAGTTAGAGACATTAATAAATCATTCTTCTTTAAGATGAACTTCTCTATCTCTTTTATAGATGATTTTGGATAAAACTTTGGATCATCATCCATAATTTTACCATCTTGAACATTTGTAATGCGAATGACTCGAATTCCATTTTCTACATATTTTCCACTCTGGAATGCAAATCCATTGAGTATTTCTACCATGCAGTCATTCAGGGATATACTACACCAACCTTGAAGGGCACTTTTATAATGCGCGTTATCACAAGGTTTGAAGCTGGGATTTATGCGCCGTAGGAGGTCGATAGCGGGTTCGTCATTCGGGTCTTGCGGAACGAGTTTGCCGTGGATAGCCAAATCTAATATTTTAGATTTTGCTCGTTTTATGGCGTTTTTTAAATCCGTTTGTTCTTGTTCAAGCTGGTCAATGATAGAGAACCATTTTTCAACAGCCTCTATTATTCTATTTTGCTCTTTCTGTGGTGGAAGTGCAAATCCAAAATCTTCTATTACCTCCTTACTTATTCTCTGTTGCCCAACTGCTCCACTAAAATTCTTAATACCATAGGAAATAAATTCTTCTGAGGAATAAAAATATGAAACATATTTAACGTCTATCATAATTGGACGTAATATGTGTAATTCTGTTGTTCCTGCCCCAATCCCATTGGGAAGATTATTAAAAATCACAGACTTTCTATTCTCAAAACATGGTGTTATTTTCGCTAATCCAAAATCACCATTAGTAAAATGAGTATACCCAGTTTTTACAGTCTTCCATAGCACCGATTCGTAGCTATGTTGATAATGATATCCATCCTTAATTAAAGGCATAGGAACAAATCCAACCTCAATTGTGTCCTCTGCGTTATTTCTATGATTAATAATAAAAACGTCAGACGGTTTACACCACGCCCAATTTTCAGGTATCTCGAACGGCACGTTCTCATAAGGGGATGTATCGGAATGGGAAATTAGAGTTTAGTCAGAGCATATATCAACTCTGTTTTTTGTATTTTTGTAACAAATGAAAGAATAAATGTGTATGTCTGAATTTAGAGAACGCTTCCAGAAACTAATAGAAGAATCATATATTCCTTTTAACGCTGACCCAGCGGCAAGAACTGATGTATGGCATCAGATTTATCGTTTAGTACTCCCCAATATTCCGGAGAAGCTATTTCGGTATCGTTCAATGAACGACTATTCTCTTACTGAGTTTAGGAATGGAATGATATCATTATGTCATGCGGGAATGTTCCCTGATAAATATGATTCATATCTATATGTCAATCATAAGAAAATCAGAGCTGATTTACAAAAAGCACTACGGGATGCGTTGCGTATATGTTTGACACACATTTCACAACATCATCCTGATATTAGAGCAGAAAAAGCCACAAAAATTTGTTATTATAGAGAATGTGGGTATGGCGATGAACAAATCATTGATAAAATAATCGAAGAGGAATACCCGGCGTTTGTTGCTCAGATTGAAACAACTGTTAAACAGCGTGAATCGCGTTTCCGCAGTCCACAAAATAGCGCTAAAATAGGTTGTTTTACAGAAAGCGTGCAATCCAAATATATGTGGGACAGATACGGCGGTGGATATAAGGGTTTTGCTTTAGAATATGATTTGAGAAATTGTATTTTTAGATATAACAAGTTAAGTCTTAATGTAAACCTTTTCCCTATCATGTACACGGATCAAAGACCGGATGTTACATTGGACGAGGGCAATATACATACATATGAATTTTTCAAGCAAGCCGGGGATAAAAGATGGTTTGAACATCTTTGCTCTCATATTTATTTAAATCAATTATATTGGTATAGAGCATATTTGTATAAGGATAAGCAAGAATATGAGCATGAGCGCGAATGGCGTATGCTTTATTATAATCTTGACAATGAAAATAATTATGAGTTTATACCAGATGTTGGTTGTTTAAAAGCAATATATTATGGGCCGGATATTGAAGATGAGGATAAGGGTAAATTACACGAGATTGCCATATCAAGAGGTATAAAAGAATATGCTGTTGGTATAGACTATGATAGTCCTAAATACGATTTGAAGATATCCTCTTTTGATTTGAAATATTAGGCTTAAATTTCCTGTCTGTGATTCAAGATAGACTATTTTTCTCTTGAAATATTGCGGAATTTGGTTGCAGAATAGAAGTTGCCGTTCCTTATTCTGCCATTTCCTTTGGTAGCGACCAGCCGATGCCGCCGGAAAGAATATCCGCAAGGTTTGCGTAGCAACTTGCATGACCTTGCGGATTTCTTTCGGTGGCAATACCTTTGCGGACAAAGGGAATGGCTTATTCGTTTTTCAGTCGGGAGGCGTTTTCGTTCAGGCGATTGGCTTCGCGTTCTCTGAGCCTCGCCTGTTCTTCGAGTATGACTTTTTGACGAACGGTTCGTTCATATTCTTCGACATCTCTTTTCATTTGGCGGATTTTGGCGTTGTCGCGGTTTAGTTCGAAGATTTCTTCCAGTTCGGCAATGCGATCGGGTGTCGCTTCGCCTTTCATTTTGATATAGCGGTATTTCAGGTCGTTGTCGATGCGGTGGTAGTTGGGTTTAGCCGTCCAATACAGCATCGTACACAGCAGGACGATTGCCGTCATCATTCCTATCATCGTCCAAAATACTCCTTTCGATTCGATGGCGAGCGATATTCTGTGCTGCACGATTCTCGGCAGCAGTTCGGCGGGGATTTCGATTGCTTCGACAGATGTTTGCAAATTGTCTATACCGTTATGTGTGTTTGCATTGCTTCGTTCGATGCTTTCCAACCTTTCGGCAAGCTGGGTTATTATTGCCCGTTGCTGCTCTTGTTCGGAATGAACGATTTGTTCTATTCGTTGCGGCAAATCCGTATCGGTCGATTGATTATGCTTTGCCGATAGTTCGGTTTTGATTGCCTTTACCATCGTCTCCTTGAAGTCTTCGTACATTTCGTAAGACATCATATTATCTTCTTTCATAGTTGCTTGTTTTAGGGTTATAATTTCATTTTGGGTTTGTTCGCTTTTCGGTCTCGCAGTTTGCGTTTTTGTTCCATCGCAGCAATGGCCATTGCTTCGGCGACAGTGTTGAGCAATGCCGTAATGCGAGCAATATGTTCTTCGGGGCTTTCGCCGGGCTTGCGTTGGAGTTGAGCTGCCGACAATCCGACGGACGAATCGTTGGGCGGCAACGGCAATGTACCGATACTGCCGCCGAAGTTTATCGAACCTGCATTCGCTTGACCCTTATTTCCTCCACTGCCCATATTGCCGAATAGTCCAGTAAATGCCGACCTATAATTTCCTATGGCCGTATGGAATCCTTTGGCAAGCGTCGCCCGATAGTGGGTTTGCTGCTGTGCCTGCGTAAAGTGTCGGTTCAGTTTCGAGTAGCTGAATTGCCGGTCTATCTTCGAGCCTGAAAATTCGAATCCGTTCTTGCTGAACAGCACTCCTTGCTTTTGATTGGTCGAACCGCAATACTTGTAGCGCATACTAATACCTTGCTCTTTCAGCCGAAGTTCCAAATCGTTCCAACTGCCGCAATTAGGTAAATTCGTTTTGATTGCGTCGTATATTTCGTATTTGGTTTTGTCCGGTTCCCACAGGCGTTCCCGTCGTACCGATTCTTTGCCCGGTGCAAGATGCAACCCGTATTTCCTGGTCAATGCGCGACAGACTTTCGCATTGCGGATTTTGATATTCTTGTCCGATATGGTTTGTCCGTTGTTGCCTACTCGATTATAGACCAGATGGCAGTGCGGATGCGATTGGTCGAGATGACGCACCAGCAGGTATTGCGTGTCGGTAATTCCCATGCGCTGCATATACTCTTTGGCAATATCCCGCATCAAAGAATCGGTCATTCGCATTCTGTCTTTCGGTGAACACGAAAGGGAGATATGTCCGACGGCATTCTTGATACGCGGATTCAGTAAGATTTGGTCTTTGAAATCCTGCACCATTTCCCGAATATTCGGCGGGGTTACGCCCTCGGCATCAAGAATGCGCGATTGCTTCTTTACGACATATCCGACCGTTCCGGCGAATGACGATCCAGCGATGATTTTACCGATCATCGCGAAGATTCTTTAACAGGGATTCAATTTCTACAACAATAGCCGCATGGCGGGACACTATCCCCGTAAATCCTTTTGCATGGGCAAGGCGAGTGAGTTGATTCAGGTTGCGGGCCATGCCTTTGAGCTGGGACATGAAGTCGAGATGTTCGCGGCGCAGACGCTCACGTACATGACCCGCGGCAATCAGCAGGCGGAGGACTTCGGCTGTTCCATGACCGGAGGTGCGGACAAGCGATTTCAGTTTGAAGTAATGTTCGGCATCGAGCCGTAACGATAGCAGGTATTTCTTGCGGCGACCTTCGCTTATGGCAGGTCGCCCGCCTTTGTGAATCGGTATTTGTTTCATGGGTTGATTTCGTATAATAGACCAGCGGGATGTTGCCACCGAGGTTCGGCGGCACGTTTTTGTACTACAAAAACACAAACTTGCCTTACAATTGATAGAAAATCCGACCCGCTCCGAAGAGCCGGAGCAGGCCGGATGAAATGCTACATCGGTCGTCGTTTGCGGACAACGTAATCGACAGCTTCGCATTCTTTCTGTTCGGCTGTTTTGACGGGATTTTGCAACAGCCACCGTTCCAACTCCTCGCGGTTGAAATAGATGTTCTTGCCGTGGGGTTTGAAATGGGGGATTCGCCCTTGGTGGGTAAGCTTGTACATGTAGGTCTTCGACAGCCCCGCAAATTCGCATGCTTCGGCGAAGTTCAAGACCGTCTTTTGTCCCCGAAGCAGTTGTTCGATGCGGTCGAGCCGTTGCTCGACGGTTGTGTTTTCACTCATAATCATTCTGTTTTTAGCGTTCAATTTCTTGCACCTTTTCTCGCCTCGGCAGAGTCCGTGCAAGCACGCCTCTGCGCTCGGCTTATCGAAAAGGTTCGATAAAAGGCGTTGCGCAACGTTCGTGATGTAATTACGAGTGCAAATAAAATTCAACGAAAAGCTGTCCGCATTGGCTGCCCATGTTTCGACATTTTTGGATAATGTTTCCAATGTTCGGTGGTGATAGGGACACAAAAAAACAGGATTCCGGGGTGCGAAATCCTGTTCAAAGGGTGAGGGTGCGACGATTATTCTGCGGCTTCCAGCGCCTCGATGCAATCGAGAATCATCCGCTCTTTGCGGCGGTCGATGATTTCGGCCATTTGTTTAGCGGCCGAGAGGTCTTTCGCCGTCAGCGGTTTGCCCAATTTCGAGGTGAAACAGCCGCTGTTCCCGGCGACCCGCTGCCATTTCGGGGTAATCAATCGGGATGCGCTCAACGATTCGAGCAGCAGCGCCAGCAGCTTGTTGTGCGTCGTCTGCAACGGTTCCGCGAGCTGGCAGGCCAGCAGTCGGGCAATCTCCGCTTCGGTCGTGTCGCGTTTGAAGATGCCGATTCGGTTGATGTGTTCGGTCAGCACTGCGATTTGCCGGTCGGACAGGCGCGGGCAGAAATCGGCGGGTGTTGGGTCGAAGCCGGTGCGGCTGCGCTGGGCGGCCCGGCGTTTTTCGGCTTGAGCCAGCAGCTCCGCTTCGCGCTCCTTGCGCTGTACTTCCTCCGTCTGCCGATGACGGGTGTAGTCGGCGATTTCGGTAACGGTAGATCGGACTTCGGTAATACGGGTCAGCAGTTCGTCCGCAGAGGTATCTGCCGGATAACGGGCGGAAAGATACTCGAACGTCTTGTCGATGCGGCGCTGCTCTTTGGTCGAGATGGAACCGTAGGCGAGCCAACGGTCGTATTCCTGCTTTTTGCCGGCGATGTATCGGCGAGCTTCGGCAGCGGACAGGTTGCGATGTTCGATTTCGCACTCCATGTAGTGCAGCGAAAAGCGGTTGTCCTTGAACACTTCGGCGGCGAATGCCAGCCAGCTAACCACGCTGACCGTTCCGTGCAACACCCATGCGACTGCCTGCCATGCACCGCCGAGCCATCGGCTTTTGGCATTCAATCGGGTGCGAACGGCCTGCAACCGCTCGCGGATTTTGCGGTTGGTGCGCCGGTGCGACAGACGTATGTATTCGATGCGGGTCATGATTGTTTTTTGGCCGCTGCTTGCAGGTCGGCTTCGAGTTCGGCGAGGCTCGCGCGGCGCTCCTCTTCGCGTAAACGCCCCTTGTAGGCATCGAGCTGTCGGGCCGCGATGCTTTCGGCGACCTTGCGGCTGATTTGTCCGGCATGTTCGAGCAGCTCGCGCCCGTTGATGACCAGAATGTCGTTCAGCTTCTTGATCCAGTCGGCCATATACATGGGCACCTGCCGCCGCGCCTGACTTTCGGCGAATGCGAGGTATTGTTCGACCAGCAGCCCGAGGTCTTTCATTTCGTCTTCGGTCAGGTAGTTTTTGGCGGTTGCGGCATCGGCCTTGGTGATGCGCCGCGGGTTGCTCTTGTCGCAGGAGGTCATGCCCATCATCGGCAGGCGGGCATCGGCACGGCGGGCGACCAGTTCGGCTGCCGTCTGGCTGCTGATGGCCCACAGCAGTTTGTTCTGCACGATTTTGAAGAACTCGACCGTTTTTTCGGCTTTCGGGTCGTAGTCGATGCTCGTCGTATAAATGTCCTTGACCTTTTGGTAGAAGACCCGTTCCGAAAGGCGGATTTCGCGGATGCGCTCCTGCAACTCGTCGAAATAGTTCATCGACTTGCCCGACTTCATCCGTTCGTCGTTCAGCGCGAAGCCCTTGATGAGGTACTCGCGCAGCACCTGCGTCGCCCAGATGCGGAATTGCGTGCCTTGGTGCGATTTCACGCGGTAGCCGACCGAAATAATCACGTCGAGATTATAGTAGTTCGTGTCGTAGCTTTTGCCGTCGGCGGCAGTTGTTCGGAAATTCCGAATAACTGAATCGGCGACCAACTCACCCTCGGAAAAGATGTTTTTCAAGTGTTCGTTGATGGTGGATTTGGCCTTTCCGAACAGCGCCGCCATCTGGTCTTGGGTCAGCCAGACGGTCTCCTCGCCCATGCGGACGTCTATTTTGATGCTTCCGTCGGCCGAGCGGTATATCAACATTTCGTTCTCCATAGCATAAAGATAGTTATAATTCCGGAATCCGGTTTACCGCTTCGCGTTTCTTCGCATCCATAATCTGCGCATAGACCTGCGTCGTTTTCAGTTCGCGGTGGCCGAGGAGCTTCGACACGGTGTAGATTTCCGTGCCGAGCGAGAGTTGCAGCACGGCGAACGTGTGGCGGCCGCAGTGAAACGTAATGTGCTTCGTAATGCCCGCTTTCAGGCACCATTCGCGCAGGGCGAGGTTGTGCCATGCGGAGTATTTCAGCCCGGCGAAGACCCGCTCGTCGGCTTTGCCGCGCTGTCCCATGTAGCGGACGGCTTGGCCGGCGATGTCGAGGTATTCAAGCCCTTTGGTCTTTTTCTGCCGGAAGACGATGCGCGTGCCGCCGTCGAACTCCTGCACTTCGGCCCACGTCAGTTTGTTGATGTCGCTCCAGCGCATGCCGGTCAGGCACGAGAAGAGGAACGCATCTTTTAGTACGGGATACGGACACTCCGTTTTGGCGAGGCGCTGCAATTCGTCGAAAGTGAGGTATTCGCGATGCACGTCCTCGATATGCGCGGGTTTGACCGACATGGCGGGCGAGTGGGGGATGATGCCCTCCTCGACCGCTCGGTTCAGCGCGGCTTTGAGTTTGAGGAAATAGCTGCTTTGGCTGTTCGTCGAAAGAGCGGTATTGCTTTTGGTCTTGGCCTGCTTCGCCAGATAGGTCTTGAACCCCTCGACGAACTTTTTATCGACCATCTCGAACGTCGTATTCGTTCCGGCGTAGGCGACGAGGTGTTTCAATGCGCTGTCCCAGTTGCCCCAGTTCCCCGGCGACTCCTTGCGCTGTTCGATCAGTCCCTTGATGTATTCGACGAGGTTGGTGCGAATCTTATATTTTACCGCGAAGCCGTATTGCTCGTTCTGCTCGGCGAGCAGCCGTTTGGCCTTGACCTTCTCGGCCATTTCGAGATTGACCTTGTTGTGGTCGCGCTCCAACTTGTTTTTCGGGTCGGTGTAGAGGTAGTATTCGAGGGTCTCGAATTTACGGCGATGCTTGATGCGCCCTTCATCGTCGCGGGTGTACCCGTAATAGTATTCCAGCACCAACGAGGTCTTGCCCGTCGAGCGCTGCGGTTTCTGCCGAATCTTGATTTCCATGCGGTCGAGGTTTTAGGTTTGGTGCAAAGATAGAAAAATTTCTTTACACTTTTTTACACCTCGATTGCTGATTGTTGTAAATAAGCGGCAAATTTTACACCTCGAACGATAAAATGAAGTCGAAGTAAAAGTCTATTGTTTATTTGTAAATAACTGAATCTATGAATTTTATTTTGATATTCCTTTGCGTTTGTTTTCTTGGGTTACTTTCCGATGCAGAATTTCGAGAATATTTGGCTGAGAATATCGTCGTTGGTGATTTCGCCTGTGATGGTGCCCAGGTGGTGGATGACCTGGCGGATGTCTTCGCTTAAGAGGTCGGCCGAACGATCGTCATCGAGGGCCGTGAGGGCTCGGTGCAGGGCGTCGAGGGCTTGGCGCAGGGCCTCCAGATGGCGGCTGTTCGAGATGACGGGATCGCCGTCGTAGATGCTTCCGGTGTCGAAAGTCGCGCGGAGTCTGGCAAGGAGCCGTTCGATTCCTTCGCCGGTTTTTGCCGAGATGAAAAGAGTGTCGGGGTTTGCCGACGATACTCTATATTCGATCCCGCAGCCGGAGGATACCTTCGATTCGGTGATACGTGCATCCGGGCTGTCGCATTTATTGACGATGAGCAAGCGAGTCTGTTCGGACGTAATCTGTATGGCGGGAGGTATCGGGCAGGTCGCATCGACGACCTGAAGTACGATTTGTGCGCGGCGGATCATCTCCTGCGTGCGGTCGATGCCCATCTGTTCCAGGCGGTCGGCGGTATCGTGCAGCCCGGCGGTGTCGATGAAGCGGAACAGAACGCCGTCAATATTGAGCGTCTCTTCGATCGTGTCGCGTGTGGTGCCTGCGATGTCGGATACCAGGGCCCGCTCTTCGCCCAGCAGACGGTTCAGAAGGGTGCTTTTGCCGACGTTGGGTTCTCCGACAATAGCGACAGCCACCCCTTTTTTGATGGTGTTGCCGAGTCTGAACGAGTCCGTCAGGCGGGTGATTTCGCTTTCGATGCGGTGCATCATCTCCCGCAGGCGTGCACGGTCGGCGAATTGAACGTCTTCTTCCGAAAAGTCGAGTTCGAGTTCGAGGAGCGAGGCCAGTTGCAGCAGTTCGTCGCGCAACGCACCCAGTGCCGCCGAATATCCGCCCCGCATCTGGGTCGAGGCCATGGCGTGCGAAGCCCGGGAATCGGAGGCGATCAGATCGGCGACGGCTTCGGCCTGCGCGAGGTCCATCCGGCCTGCGAGGAAGGCCCGAATGGTAAATTCGCCCGGTTGCGCCATACGAGCGCCGGAGCGAAGCAGGAGTGCGATGATTTCGGAGACGATGTAGGGCGATCCGTGACACGATAGCTCGACGGCATCTTCGCCCGTGTAGGAGTGCGGTGCACGATAGATGGCCGCGACTACGTCGTCGATCGTTCTGTCCCCGTCTATGACTTCGCCGTAGTGCAGGGTGTGCCCGGCGGCTTCGGCCAGCGGTTTGCGCCCCCGAAAGATGCGGTCGCAGCAGGCGATGGCTTCGGGACCGCTCAATCGGATGACGGCGATGGCTCCGCCCGAAGCGGTGGCGGGAGCGACGATGGTATCGGTCGATGTGTTCATCGGACGAAGATTATCGGCGGATCGGGATCCTGAGCCGTTGGCCTTCCCGCAGCTTGTTGGCGTTTTTCAGCTTGTTCAGCTTCATGATTTGTGCCGTAGTGGTTCTGTAACGGCGGGCGATCGCACCCAGCGTATCGCCTCGCTTGACCGTGTAGGTGGTGTATGCGGGGGTGGCGTCCGCGAGTTTCTTCTTTTCGATGTTGGCCGGATTGATGTACTCTTTCAGATAGGTGGAGTCCTTCCGGTGAATCTCCTCTTCGCTGGCGATGTACTGGCAGAGGTAGTGCTGGGGGAGTACCAGCGTGTAGCTTTTGATCGTAGCCGGGATGATGTCCATTTTGTATTGCGGATTGAGTGTCCGCAAAGTTTCGATGGGAATGTCGAGTGTCGAGGCTACTTGTCCCAGGTGGAGCAGGCGGGTGACGCGGATCGTATCGGTCGCCAGCGGCATGGGCGGGTTTTCGCTCTGGATACCGTGCTGCTGGTGGTAGGCATAGGCATAGGAGGCTCCGACGAAGGCCGGTACATACCCGCGAGTTTCGCGGGGCAGGTATTCGTAGATGTCCCAGAAGGTCGTCCCTCCGCCGGCGCGGGCCAGGGCTTTGTTTACGTTGCCCGGGCCGCAGTTGTAGGCGGCGATGGCGAGTGTCCAGTCGTGGTAGATGCTGTAAAGGTCCTTCAGATAACGGCAGGCGGCGCGGGTCGCTTGCACCGGGTCCCGACGTTCATCGACGAACGAATTGATCTCCAGTCCGTAACTTTTGCCTGTCGCGGGCATGAATTGCCACAGTCCGACAGCACCCATCGGAGAGGTGGCCGTGGTCGAGAGAGCCGATTCGATGATCGGCAGGGCACGCAGCTCGACGGGCAGGTCGGCCTTGATGAGCTCTTCCTCGATCAGCGGGAAATAGTAGCGTGAGAGGCTCAACACCCGGTTGATTGTCCCGTAACGGGTATCGACGTAACGGCGGATGTAGTTTTTGACGATCGGATTGAAGGGGAGTTGCACCGGTGATACGAGTGCCCGCAGGCGGTTGGCATAGACTGAATCGGGGGTCGTGTCACTCGAGGAAGCGAGGCTGTCGATGTCGATGTAGTCGTTGAAAAACGTATCGTAGGATTGCAGAGTCTGCTTTTCCCGCCAGAGAGCCACGAGCGAGTCGATCTGGGCCGGGGTGAGATTGCGATTCAGTTCCGGACAGTAAGGCTCCGTTTGCTGTACGGTCGTTTTTTCTGTCACTGTTTTCTCCGGTTTGACCGAAACGGGAGTATGGGTCGATTTCGAAGCCTGCTTTTCGGTCTTGGCTTTTCTCTTGGCACGGCGCTCTTTGCGGCTCTGGGCGGTTGCGGTCGCGCAGCCGAGGAGGATCGAAAGAAAGAGGGTGCAGGCGAGGATCTTTCTCATGATGGAATCAGAAATTCAGGTTGAAGTTGAATCCGAAAGTCGGGCGGTGTCCGCCGACGGTCGGGGAATAGACGTAATTCACCGCCGGCGTGAACTCTACGCTTAAATCGTCCGAAATGTCGTAACTTTTCAGATGAGCGTCCACATGGGCGTCGATGATTTGCAGCACGTAAAGTCCGGCAGTGATGATGATGCACAAGTCGCGGTTGCGGCGGTAATTGTCCTTGAGGTTTTTGAGAAATTCCGCTGAGTACTTAGTACCGAATTCGCCCTTGGCTACAGGCGGGTCGGGATGGTGCTCCGGGTCTTTCTGGTGCTCTTCCAGGGCTTTGTCGTAGGCGCTACGATCGGAGTAGGCTTTCTTGAAACGCTTGTAGCCGCGATTGTTCCAGTCGATGGTATAGATCGTGGTTGCCAGTCCGCCTACGACGAAAGGCAGTTTCCAGTAACTTTTGTTATAGACTTGTCCGGCACCGGGGAAGATCGTGGCCAGTGTCGTGGCTTTCTTTACGGGGGAGGCGTCGTAGCGGTAGTTGACCGCCGCATCGCCCAGGAAGTAAAGGTAGGAGGCGACCGTAAGCCCGAGATAGATCTGCCTGCGCGTATTGCTGCGGATCATACGGGACTGTACGTCGTCCAACTCCTCCGTGCGGGCCGTACCGTTTTCCAGCAGGGCGTTGTATTGTCGTTTGAGAGGTTTGTAGGTGTTGTTTTCGTGGAAGAAGAGGGTCAGTCCCGCACCTACCGTTCCGTAGAGGATCGGCAGCTTCCAATATTGCTTGTTGTAGATCTGTCCGAAACCGGGCGCTACCAGCGAGATCCAACTTACGCCCGACAGCGAGATGGTATCGCGCCGGGGGCGGAGGTCTTTTCGGCCTGCGAGCGAGTCGGGCGCTCCGAGTGCTGCGGGCAGGGAGTCGGTTTTCAGAAGCAGGGCCGAGTCGGGGACGAATTGCGGGTGCAGTCTCGCAGCCAGCGAATCCCGGAGCCGCAGCGAATCGATGCCCGAACGCAGCAGCGAATCGCGCAGGGTACTGTCCTGAAGCAGAGAGTCCACCCGCATCAGTAGCAGAGAGTCCGTAAGATGGTTTTTGGCCAGGCTGTCCGGTTTGGGCATCAGACCGCTGCGCACGAAAGTTTTCGCGCTACGGTAACGGTCCAACGGAACTTGGGCCGATGCTTCGCCTGCTCCGCACAATGCGAGAAAGGCGAAAAGCACCAACAGACGGATATATCCCCGGGTGTGTTTCATCTATTTATTGTTGCGGATTTCGGCGGAAGCGCCTCTTTTCTCGAATTTTTCGATGAAGCGGTCGATGTCCCGGTCGTCCGAGAAGTCGATCACGATGCGACCGCCGCCGTTTTTCGAGCGTTTGATGCTGATCTCCTGCGAGAAGAATTTTTCGAGCTGCTCCACCAGCCGCGCATACGATTCGGGATACTCCTCGTCTTCGGCCGGAGCTGCGGGTTTTGCCGCAGGGTCGGTCAGTGCGCGGACCAGTTCCTCGATCTGGCGCACGGAGAGTCCCTTGCGGATGCACTTTTTGAGCAGGCGCAGTTGCAACTCTTCGGGAGCTCCGGCGATCGCTTTGGCGTGTCCCATCGAGATAAGCCCCTCCTTGAGGGCGAGTTGTACTTCGTTGGGCAGTTTCAAAAGGCGCATGTAGTTCGACACCGTCGAGCGTTTTTTGCCGACCTTTTCCGAGAGCGCCTCTTGCGTGAGGTTGCATTCGTCGATCAGCCGCTGCATTCCCAGGGCGATTTCGATGGCGTTGAGGTCTTCGCGCTGGATGTTCTCCACCAGGGCCATAGCATGCAGGTTCTCGTCGTCCACTTCGCGGATATAGGCGGGCAGGGACTCCAGTCCGGCTTTGCGGGCGGCCCGCCAGCGGCGTTCGCCACTGATAATCAGGTAGCGTCCGTCGTCGGTGCGTTTGACCGTGATGGGTTGGATTACGCCCAGCGTGCGGATCGAGTCGGCCAGCTCTTCGAGCGCCTCTTCATCGAACTCCGTGCGCGGCTGCGTGGGGTTGGGGAAGATCGCCGAAACGGAGATCTCCGCCATTTCGGTCATCGGTTTGAGCCTGGCATCCAGGTGTTCGCTCCCGAAAATGGCGTCCAGACCGCGTCCTAATCCCTTCTGTTTCATAATGCTATTTTGCTTTTTGATTGCTTTTGCGGTTGCGTTTCAGGAGCTCCTTGGCCAACGTGAGGTAATTAGCCGACCCGACGGCGGAAGCATCGTACAAGATGACGGGTTTTCCGTGCGAGGGGGCTTCTCCTAAACGGATATTGCGTTGAATTATTGTGTCGAAGGCCAGCTCTCCGAAGTGGTTGCGAACTTCGTTCACCACCTGGTTGTTGAGGCGGTTGCGCATGTACATAGTCAGCACGAAGCCTTCGATTTCGAGCGCCGGGTTCAGTCCGTTCTTGACGATGCGGATGGTGTTGAGCAGCTTCGAGAGCCCCTCGAGCGCGAGGTATTCGCACTGTACGGGAATCAGCACCGTGTCTGCGGCCGTGAGGATGTTCACCGTCGTATAGCCCAGCGAGGGGGAGCAGTCGATCAGGATATAGTCGTAGCGGTCGCGCACGCTCTCCACGATGCGGCGGATCACGTGGTGTCCGTTCTCCATCTTGGGTAGCTCGGTGTCGGCGGCCACCAGGTCGATCGACGAGGGGAGCAGCCAGAGGTTCTTTACGTCCGGGCTTTGGAGGATTACGTCGGCCGCCGTCTTCGCTCCGGTGATGCACTCGTAAATGCCCTCCAGGTTGATGTCGAAGCCCAGTCCCGACGTAGCGTTGGCCTGCGGATCGGCATCCAGCAGGAGAACTTTCTTGCCCAGCAGCGCGAGTGACGCCGAGAGGTTGATGGCTGTGGTCGTCTTGCCCACGCCGCCTTTCTGATTGGCCAATGCGATGACCTTTGCCATGTTTGCTGATTTTAACGGGTTATAATCGGCCAAAAATACGAATTTTATCGGGAAAAACCATAACGATCCCGAAAAATGCCTATCTTCGAAGCGTAAAACAGGTCTTTGTAACGAAGATAAAACATAGAAGCTATGGCACATACCGATTCCACGACTCCGTCCGATGGCCGTCCGCAAGCTCCTGTTGGGGATACTCCCGGAACATCCGATCGGAAGCAAACGCCGCAACCGGCTCATAAATACCGATTTCCGACTCTTATCGACCTGCTGGCTCTGGTAGGAATCTGGTATTTGCTGCAATTCGTCGGGCTGCTTGCCGCCCGCTTCGCCGGGTTCGATTTTCCGGACTGGGACTTGCTGCGCGGCAACGTCGCTCCGACGCCCGAACAACAGGATGCTCTGGCGCGTTTTACGGCTTTCACCTACCTGGTGACGATGGGACTGATGATTCTTTTCACGCTGTTATATCGCCGCTTGCGGCACGGAACGCGCAAGACGCTGCGCTTTTCGGCGCGGGGGCTCAATCCGGTTCTGCTGCTCTGGGGACTGGTGATGATGCTGGCAGCCGGTATCGTTATCGAACCGGTGGTGGAGCTGCTTCCGACGCCTTCGTCCGCAGTTTACGGCCGGGGCTTCTGGGCGATCATTACGCTGGTGGTCATGGCTCCTCTGTTGGAGGAGTTCCTCTGTCGGGGCATCATTCTCGAGTCGGTGCGGGCCAAATACGGCGTCGTGGCGGCTCTGTTCCTCTCGTCGGCGTTCTTCGCCGTGTTGCACGGACATCCGGCGCTGGCGGTCAATGCTTTCGTGATGGGACTGATCCTGGGTTTCATCTATATCGAGACCAATTCGATCTTTTCGGTCGTTCTGCTCCATGCCATGAACAACGGCGCGGCTTTCCTGTTGATTATGGTCGGACTGGACGGGGCCACGATACGTTCGGTTATCGGCAGCGATACGCTCTATACGATCGTTTACGTCGTCGCGCTCGTGCTTTTCGCCGCATCGGGCTATATGATCTACCGTTTGCTGGCTCGGGCGAAAAAGCAGGACGCGGACGCAATTCGTTGATTTATTGCCAGGAACCGACATAATTGCGGGTAGTTCGTATGTCCTTTCCTTCGGTAGCCTTGGAGCGTGCTGCCGCATGTTCTACGTTGGTCTTTTCCGTTTTTCATCGCAAGAAATTCGAGTTTGCAGGAGCGGGAAAATAGATCTGCGATGTAATAATCGGAACGTACGGTACGTTAAAGTTCAGGTAAAAAGTGTATCTTTTTCGTTGAAGAGAAGATGATGCGCCTCGGCTTAACTCAAATAAATTTGGTTAGGCTCTCGGCTTTCATTATCTTTGTCCCTTGTAGTTATGAGTTTTTGTGCCAAAATAGGAGCTGTTCTGCTGCTCGTACTTGCGGTAGGGTGCCAGGAAGTGCCCCGCTATTGGGGCGGAGGTCGGGTCGTGTTGGCCGAGGCTGCCGGTAGAAAATTGTACGCGCGAGAGGTTAAGGCTGCGATTCCGAAGGGAGTGGTCGGCGAGGACAGCGTGGCTTTCGTAAACCGTTATGTCGAAAAGTGGGTGCACAAACAGCTTAAATTGCACGAGGCCGAAGAACTTTTCTCCGATGCCGAGCAGGACATCGATTCGCTGGTCGAGGAGTACCGCCAGGCGTTGTTGATCCGTAAGTTCGACCAGCATCTGATCGAGGAGCGCATCGATACGCTCGTTACCGCCGATCAGATTGCTGCCTATCACCGTGAACACGCGTCGGATTTCAAGGTCAATCAAACCCTGGTCAAGGGGCGGATCGTTCGCTTCGACGCCAACAACCGGCAGGCGCCGAAGCTGCGCAAGTTGATGACGCAGCCCGGCTCATCCCGGCAGCAAGAGTTCGCCGACATCTGTACCAAGAACAATTTCGTACTGAACGATTTCTCCTCTTCGTGGGTGACCTTCTCCGAGTTTCTGGGCTATCTGCCCACATTGCGCAACCAGAGTTACGACGCCCTGCTCTCCTCGCGGGCCGTACAGGAGATGAGCGACGGTCATTCGCGCTACTATTTCGAAATAAGCGACGTGCTTCGTCCGGGCGATCCCGAACCGCTGGAGCGCAGCGAGGCGATCGTGCGCCGCATCCTCTACAACCAGCGGCAGAACGAGATCATTCGGGCCTACGACGAGGAGGTTTACCGAAAAGCGGTCGAGGAGGGGAGAGTGAAGATCCATGAAGAAGAAAAAATAGAGAACTGATGAGCAAGAAGATTCTGTTTTGCGCAGCGTTGGTGCTGGCGATTTTTGCAGGGGCCGCCCAGAAGCGGCAGGTGATGCTGGACCGCGTGGTGGCCGTCGTCGGCGGATCGTCGATCCTCTGGTCGGAGGTGGACGAATATGCGGGCGAGCTGGTGGAACAGCGCCGCCAGCAGGGTTACACTTCGGACCGCGATCCCCACGACGAAGCGCTCGAACAACTGCTGATGCAGAAGCTGCTGTTCAATCAGGCGCTCATCGATTCGGTGGATGTCAGCTATTCGGGCATCGCACAGCGGGTGGAAGCCCATTTGCAGGCGCTCATCGACGATGCGGGTTCTATCGCCGCGCTCGAAACCAAACAGCATATGCCGATCTTCAACGTGCGCGAAATGCTGCGTCAGCGTTACGAGGAGCAGGCATACGCCCAGGCTATGCAGAGTTCCGTAGTAGGGAAAATCAAGGTGATTCCCGGCGAGGTGGAGCGTTACTACAAGAAGACCGATCCGGACAGTCTGCCGACTATCCCCGAACAGTACGTTTATGCCCAGATCACCCGTTTCCCGGCGTCGATCAAGGAGGCCAAGCAGCGCACCAAGGAGCGGTTGCTGGATATGCGCGAGCGCATCATCAAGGGGCAGACCCGTTTCGACATCATGGCCCGCATGTATTCGATGGACGGTTCGGCCATCAGTGGCGGCGAACTGGACCCCCAGCCTTTGGACGGGTTCGTGCGGCAGTTTGCGGACGCATTGGCCGATCTGAAGCCGGGACAGGTTTCCGAGGTCGTCGAAACGCAATACGGTTATCACCTGATTCAGTTGATCGACCAGAAGGGGCGTATGTACCATGCGCGTCATATCGTGTTGCGACCCTCCTATACGCTCGAGGAGCTGGCGGCTCCGGCCCGTATGCTGGACAGTATCGCAAACCTGATCCGTAAGGATTCGATTACTTTCGAGGAGGCGGCCCGGAAGTTTTCCGACGACGATAATTCGAAGATGAACGGCGGCGTGGTGACCAACCACGATTTGCTGGAACTTACTCAAAGGTGGGAAGCAAGTTATACCGAAACACGCTTCATGAAAGAAGATTTCGGCCGGGCCGGTGGCAAGAGCCTCGACGACTACAATGCCCTGCGCAATCTTAAGGAGGGCGAAATTTCCGACGCCTATCAGACCGAAGACTGGATGGGCAACCAGCTCAGCAAGATCGTCAAGCTCGTGAAGGTGATCCCTCCGCACAAGGTTTCGCTCAACGAGGACTATATTCGCGTCGAACAGCTGGCGCTGAACGCCAAACGCGAAAAAGTGTTCAAGGAGTGGCTCGACAAGAAGATCGAGGGCATGTACATTTATATCGATCCCGAATTTCGGGACGGAGAGTTCGAAAATAAGAACTGGGTAAAATAGAGATCGTCCGATGCCGAAGGGATTGCGAAAAATAGTGTGCGCACTGCTGGTCGCAGGTGTCGCCGGAGGTGTGATCCTCGCGGGGAACAGGCCGCTGGCCGTTCCCGTTGCGGGTGTTCATACCCCGTCGGCTCCGGGTGCTCCGGCCCAGGACCCCGAGTCGAACAAGGTGGTCGATTTCGTCGCCGACCGGGGATATCCTATTCCTTACGGCGATACGACCGCGACGGTGCTCGTAGGACATTTCGCGGCCCAGCACAACGGGGCGGTCATTACCTGCGACAGCGCGATCCGCTACAACGACAAGCGCATCGAGTGCTTCGGCAACGTACTGATCAATAAAAAAGAGACATACATTTACGGCGACCGGGCCGACTACAACGGTGAGATCAACGAGGCGCGGGTCTATGCTCCGCTGGTGAAGGTCGTCGATGGGGATGCGACGCTCTATACTTACGATTTCCGGTTCAATACGCTGGACAATATCGGTACTTTCAGCGGAGGCGGTATGCTGACCAACCGCGAGAATCACCTCGAATCCGACCGGGGCTACTATTATGCCGATACGCACCAGATTATCTGTGTGGATCGTGTCGAGATGCGCAACGACAAGTACGAACTCAAGGGCGATTCGGTGGTGTACGATACGGATACCGACCAGGCTCATTTCTTCGAGCGAACCAACATCTGGAACGAAGGCGGCGATTACATTTATGCCGACCGGGGACGTTACGAAAAGCCGCGCGAGCTTTACGTGCTGACTCGCAACGGGTATGTGATGACCGAAAAGCAGGAGCTGTGGAGCGACAGCCTCGACTATTACCGGGAGTCCGGGCATGCTCTTTTGTTCCGGAATATCCAGATCGACGACGCCGAGCACAAAGTGCTCGCTTTCGGCGATTACGGCGAATATTGGAAGGAGCCGGGCAATGCTCTGCTCACGCAGCGACCTTCGGTGGTCAGCTACGATACGAGTCAGAGCGATTCGCTCTATATGTGTGCCGATTCGATGTTTCTTTATACGATCTCGAAGAGCGAGCAGGCACGTGCCGATTCGTTGGCGAAGGTGAAGGAAAAGGCGGCAGATTCTCTGGCCGGCTCTAAGGGGGGATCGTCTGTGGATTCACTGGCTGCGAAACCGAGTGCTGCGGGTCCAAAAGCCTCGCAGGATGGATCGCAGGCGGATGCCGCTGCTCCGCAGGCTGCGGCCGGAGCCGTCGAAACCTCGTCCGAAACTGCGGATGCCGGTTCTGGTTCCGCTGTAGAACCCATAGCGGCTGTTCCGGTTGAAAAAGGAGGAACGGGGGGCGATTCTCTGGATGCCGCCCCAGCAATAGATACGCTTCTTTCCGACAGCCTTGATCGGGTGGGGGGCGGAATGACCCCTGCCGATTCCGTGGCCGCCGTTTCTGCGGTGGATACGCTTTTTTCCGACAGCCTTGCGCAGGCCGGTCCAAAATCGCTTCCTGCGGATTCTTCCGTGCATATTCTTTCCAAGCGGGAGCGGAAAGCCCAGGCCGACAGCTTGAAAGCTCAATTGCGGGCACAGGCCGACAGCATAGCGTCCGTGAAAAAGGCGCAGGCGGCAGCGGCCCGCAAGGAGAAGCTGGCGCAGATCGCCAAAGCACGTCAGGCTCGGGCTACTGCCAAGCTCGACGCTGCGAAACAGAAGGAGGAGGCATTGCGCAGAAAGAACCTGGAGCGCCGTGCCGAACGTATGGAGAAAATCTGGGCCAAGCGGCGTGCCAAAACCGGGAAGGCGATCCTGAAAGGCAAGCTTCCGGCGTCGGCTCTCGATTCGCTGGTCGCCGACTCCCTGCGGGAGGCTAGGGCTTTTGCCGCGTTGGATTCTTTGTTCCGGGACTCTCTTGCTGCGGATTCGCTGGGACGCGATTCCATGCAGCTCGATTCGCTCAAGGCCGGGGTTGCGGCAGCGGACTCTTTGCGGGGGGATTCGATCGCTGCACCTGCTGGAGATTCCCTCTACCGGTTGGTCAAGGGGTATCGCCGGGTAAAGATCTTCCGCAATGACTTCCAGGCGGTCTGCGATTCTCTGGTGGCCGTTTCCACGGACTCGATGATCCTGCTCTATATCGATCCTGTGCTCTGGAATCAGGATAACCAGATCACTTCGGACGTGATGAAGATCTATACCGAAAACTCCAAACTCCAGAAAGCGGAATTCGTCGGCCGTCCGGTCATGTCGAGCGAGATCGACACTATGACTTACAACCAGGTGACGGGCAAGCTGATTACGGCCTATTTCCGCGACAACAAGATCTATCGCAACGACGTGGACGGTAACGTGCAGACCATCTATTACATGCAGGAGGACGATTCGCCCGAACCGGTGGGGTTGATGTCCATCCAAAGCGGTGCGGCTACCTACTATATCGACAACAATACGGTCGAAGGCATTACTTACCGCAATCAGCCGGTCTATTCGATCTTTCCGATGGATAAGATTCCGGAGACGCAGGCTCTTTTTCTCGAAGATTTCAAGTGGGAGGGGCATCGGCGCCCGGCGCTTCGGGAGGTTTTCGACCGGACGATTCGCCCTTCGGAGCGTGCGGAGAAGAGTGCGCTGCCGCGACCCGATTTTCCGATCACGCGCCGTATCGAGGAGTATAAAAAGTTGCTCATCGAGTCCGGAACCTGGGTGGACCGCGATGACAAGCTGACGCCCGAAGCGCTCGAGTGGCTTCACTGGCTGGGGTATTGATCTCAGTCATACGGCTCTCTTTGGGCTTTCGGATAGGATATAATCGGCCCTCCCGGATTCATCCCGTCAGGGAGAATCCGGGAGGGCCGGTTTGTCGGGTCGGTGAGAAATTCTTTCGTTTTAGGCGGAAGAGGGGAAGATATGCGCTATTTTTGTTCTCCGAATCAAAAGACCGTGCTTCGGACGCGCCGTATTGTCGAGCTGCGGAGCGGTCCGAAGAATGCGAAAGTTGCGAAAGAGGTTCCGTATCCCGGAGTGCGGAGCCGTCGGTAAAAAGAGTCGAGTTATGAAAAAGAGTTTGATCGCCCTGGCTTTCGGCACGTTGGCTCTCGGCATGGCCGAGTTCGTCATGATGGGGATTCTGCCCGATGTGGCGAGGGATTTGGGCGTTTCCATCCCCCGGGCCGGGGATCTGATTTCGGCCTATGCCGTCGGGGTTTGCGTCGGGGCTCCCGCGACGGTGCTCATTGCACGTAAGCGGGCGTTGAAGGGGATTCTGCTCGCTCTTGCCGCTCTTATTGTCCTGGGTAACGTCTGCGCTTCGCTGGCGCCCGACTTTTGGGTGCTTTTGGCGATGCGGTTCGTGTCGGGCCTGCCTCACGGGGCTTTCTTCGGCGTAGGTTCGATCGTTGCGGAGCGGGTGGCCGATCCGGGACACAAAACCCAGGCCGTGTCGATCATGATCCTCGGGATGACTGTCGCCAACCTGTTCTGTGTGCCGTTGGGTACCTATTTGGGCAGCTATCTTTCGTGGCGGCTGGCTTTCGGGATGGTCGGGCTGTGGGGAATTATGGCTCTGCTGCTGATCGCCCGCTGGGTGCCTGCCCTGCCGGCGCTGCCCGATACGGGATTGAAGGGGCAATTCCGGTTCCTCGGTTCGCGGGCTCCTTGGCTAATCCTGCTGGCTACGCTGCTGGCCAATGGAGGAGTTTTCTGCTGGTACAGCTACGTGACTCCGACCATGACGCGTGTGGCGGGCATCTCCGGGCAGGCGATGACAGCCGTGATGATGGTCGCGGGGCTGGGAATGCTGGTGGGTAATCTCGCGGGCGGGCATTTGTCGGACCGCTTCTCTCCCGAACGGGTCGCCCGCTTTATTCAGGGGATGATCTGTCTGTTGCTCGTAGGGATCTTCTTCGCGGCTCGGATCGACTGGCTCGTGATTCCGCTGATGTTCCTGACGACGGCTTCGCTCTTCGGGGTTTCATCGCCCCAGCAACTGCTTATTCTGGAGAATGCGCCGGGCGGGGAGATGCTCGGCGCCGCGTCGATCCAGATCGCGTTCAACCTCGGCAACGCTTTGGGCGCCTACTTCGGCGGTCTGCCGATCAGTTTCGGCCTGGGGCCTCAATATGCCGCCCTGCCCGGTGCGGCGATGGCCCTGCTGGGCTTCGTCATGTTCTCCGTCTATTGCAGTCTTTACGGTCGGAATAAAACTCATAGAATATTGTCGGAAGATGAAATGCGCGGATAATCGGGAAGAGCTGTTTCCGGTGGTCGATGCCGCCGGACGTGTCGTCGGCCGGGCCACGCGGGGCGAGTGCCACGGCGGGTCGATGCTGTTGCATCCGGTGGTGCACCTTCATCTGTTCAACTCCTGCGGGGAGCTTTACCTGCAAAAACGTCCGGCGTGGAAGGATATCCAGCCCGGACGGTGGGATACGGCCGTAGGCGGCCATGTGGATTGGGGGGAAGAGCCTCTCGCTGCTCTGCGGCGCGAGGTGCGCGAGGAGGTCGGCGTGACGGATTTCGAACCGCAGCACGTGCTGACCTACCTGTTCGAGTCGGAACGCGAACGGGAGTTGGTCTATGTCTATAAGACGGTGTACGATGGGCCTGTCGTACCGAGCGGCGAGTTGGACGGAGGTCGCTTCTGGACACTGCGCGAGATCGCCGAAGGAGTGGGCGGCGGGATCTTTACCCCCAATTTCGAAGGCGAGATCCGCCGTGTGGCGGAGCTGCCGGATGTCGGGCGTTGAGTCCCCGGTTCCGTTCGCTGCGCCTCTTCGGAACGCAGGGCGGTCTGCCGTCCGGCGACCGCTAAATAAAGCACATGATCAGAATCTGAATGATGATGACCCGCAGGAACATGCATACGGGATAGACCGTCGCGTACGCCACGGCCGGATGATCGCCGGGGATCGAGTCGTTGGCATAGTTCAGCGCCATCGGGTTGGCCATGCTGCCGCACATGATGCCGGCTACCTGTCCGAAATCGAGTTTGAAGAACCGCAGCGACAGGGCGGCTACGATAACGATGGGGACGAACGTGAGGAGGAATCCCAGTCCGATCCAGAGCATTCCTTCGGGGCGCATGATCGTTTCGACGAAATGGGCGCCCGCTTCGAGCCCCAGGCAGGCCAGATAGAGCGACAGTCCCAATGCCCGGAGCATCAGGTTGGCGCTCAACGTGGTGTAGGTGACGATGTGGATGCGGGGGCCGAAGGTCCCGATCAGGATGCCGAGGATGATCGGGCCGCCTGCGAGTCCCAGTTTGACAGGGAGACTGATACCCGGTACCGCGAAAGGGATGCTTCCCAGCAGCAGGCCCAGGAGCAAACCGATGAAAACCGGAATCAGGTTGGGTTCGTCGAGCTGTTTGACGGCATTGCCGAGGATTTTTTCGACGCCTTCGATCGCCTGCGCTTCACCCACTACCGTCAGGCTGTCGCCCAGTTGCAGCGTGAGATCGGGCGTGGCGAGCAGTTGTACGCCCGAACGATGCACCCGGCTGATGTTGATGCCGTACAGGTTTCGCAGACGCAGCGAGCTGAGTTTGCGGCCGTTGATTTCGGGGCGGGTGACGATGATCGACCGGGAGATGAGCTGGCTGTCCAATGCGTTCCAGTCGATGTCGTGCGTATTCCAGTCTTTCTGTACCCGCTCGCCGAAGAGGAGTTCCAGTGCCTGCACGTCGTCCGGCGAGGTGATTACCAGTACCAGATCACCCGATTCGAGGGTCGAGTCCGAAGTCGGAATCGAAACCTGCCCGGCACGCCAAAGGCGGGAGATGACGAAATGGTGGTGGCTGTATGCCGCGACGTCGCGGATGCTTTTACCGACGACGCCGGGGTTGGAAATCTTGAATTCGACGATGAAGATATTCTTTTTATGTTCGGCGTCCGGTTGCGGAATGTCCGAGGGCCGGGCGAAGAGTTTGCGTACGGCGATGATGCCCAGAATCACGCCTACGACACCCAGCGGGTAGGTCAATGCACAGCCCAGCGTGGCGTTGTTGCTGTCCAACTGCATCTGCGAGAGCATCTGTTGTGCCGCACCGAGCGCCGGGGTGTTGGTCGTGGCGCCGCACAGGATGCCTGCCATGTCGCTCATGGGAACACGGGTCGCATAGCCGAGCCCTACGGCCAGTGCCGAACCTGTCAGGACGATGAGCGTGGCGAGCGAAACCAGCCGGATGCCGCCCGAGCGGAGCGAACTGAAGAAACCGGGGCCGACCTGCAATCCCAATGCATAGACGAAGAGTACGAGCCCGAAACTTTCGGCGAAAGCCAGCATCGAAGGATCGACCGAGAGTCCGAAATGGCCCGCTGCGATGCCGATGAAGAAAACGAACGTCACGCCGAGCGAAATTCCGAAAAAACGCACTTTGCCCAGCATCATGCCGAACACCGAGATCAGCGAGAGCACGACGACGGCTTGAATGGCCGAATGTTGGGTAAAAAGATCCGTAAACCAGTCCATTTTGTTTCGTTCCGGGATTGTTCCGGCTGCAAAAATAGCTGTTTTTTCCGAATGGAGATGTGCGGATGCCTCTTTTTGCCGGATCGCAGGAATGAACGGGCCGAATATCCTTATTGCCAGGGACGGGCGTATCCGTCGGATCATTTCCGGGGAGAGGGTGTATGGCGCCTTGTCGGGAAGCGCTCTCTTCGCATTTTCGGAGTAGGCCGGCCGGCGAGTTCGCGGAGCGTGTCGCCGTTGGCGCGGAGGATGGTCAGGATGCGCTCCTCGTTGAAGAATTGCTTGCATATTGAATTTCAGACTATTAGTCAAATCGCAGTGAAATTTGCACAAACAAACCACACTATCTGAGACGGTCTGAGGCGATAGGAGGAAAGATTGGACAAACTAATTTCTCATAGTTCTTTCTAATTTATCCATTACTTTTCCTGCATGAGCAATATCATTAGATTGTGCATCACCTTTGTATGAGGATTTTGTTCCCATATTACCAATAAATATTTTATTATCTACACATCTAAAATATACACGAATTCCACCATATGCATGATTGCGAAGTTCGTATACATTATCAGCATCACACTTTTTAACTATATTATCATCACCTCTTGCCGGGAATAACAATCCACTTTGTAATGCTTTGGCAAACAAACTAATTACAAACTCCTGTAAATCTGGAGAAATCAGTTTAAATTCATCCATAAAAGAATCACATATGAAGCACTCATTGTCACCAAACGAATATTTCAATATAGATAGGTTAGCATTATCAATCGTTTCGTCCTCGATAATATGCTGTATTAGATTCTTCGTATTCATGCCATGCCAATTTACATTTTTCAATGCAGTTTCATTCACTAAAATTCCAAGACTGTCGACTTTAAGCGTTTCATCTAATGGCAATGACATAAAATAATACTTCAACTTATTGGCAATAAACAAATCTGTCGCATCTCTTCCATGGAATTTTATAGAACTAGTTAATTCCTCTTCAGAAAATACCTCTTCAACGCGAACATCTAAGTCTATTGGATATCTTGTAAAAAATGAATATAATTTTTTACGATGCTCTTTATATTTATCCTTTTCTGCAATCTTAAAATTATCTATAAGAGATTTTAAGGTTTTACCGCAAATTAAAATAGTAGAAGGCTGATTATTTGTCGCAATATATCCATTTATGGGCAGTTTTTTGTCATTTAGCAAGAGTATAAATTTAAGCATTAGATTGTCAAAAACCTCGCAAAGATCGCCTGTATAATATTCAGGCAAATTTGAATTAAAGTAGAATGTTATCATCTTTTTTATAATAGATCAGATGCATTTATTTCAAATTGGTCGAACATACCCTCTGGCCATTCTTTAATACGGCCGTAATTATCCATCTTAATACTTGTGACATTAGAAATGCCTTCTTTATCTTGCCAAAACCAATGAGTCAAAGTTTTATCCGCAAATCCTTCATTATTTTTGGCATAAATTCGAATGCCATCGAAAAGATGGTCGCTGTGGGTTTCAACAATAACTTGGCATCCCGAATGTGCAACTGAAGCTATTAGTTTTCCCATTTCAGTTTGTCCACGCGGGTGCAAATGAGCTTCAGGGTTTTCTAATATTACCAATGTATTTTTCTTTATAGTTCCCAAAAATAGAGCAACAATTATAGGCAATGTGTAGCTTAGTCCAAATCCGACATTTTTTGCTCTATAACCATTAAATAAAGAAAAGGAAGTATCCGCCTTATCAATAATATCATAATTGAACTGTACTCCAGGAGTTATAGTTCCCAACCAAGCTCTTAAATTATAGAGGAAAGTATCTCCTTCTGAATTAGGGTGAGTTATTAATTTACCAAGAATGTCATTTTCATGTACTTGTATGCATTTTATAACATTTTCGCCTTTGGAACCCAATTCACAATCTGATAAAAGAGGAATTGAAACCAAAGGGCCATATCTATCTGCTGAAATAATAATCAAGTCAGGAAATTCTTCTGTATGAATGTTATTCTCTTTTTGTGGAGAATAACAAATTATACCATGCTCACCATATTTTGCATTAATACTAAATGGTAAAGAAGAAAATGGATTTTGGAGTTCTTTGTAATCACCATGTCCTTCTATTAGCGGATTTTCAAAATGTCTAGAATATTTATTCAGTATCTGTAAAGCTTGAATAACTGTACTTTTGCCACTGCTATTTAAGCCAGTTAAAACGTTTAACTGATTAAAATTAATACTTTTATCTACAAATGACTTAAAGCCTTTAATGATAAGTTGGTTTATCATGATATATATTTTTCTAAAAGATTATTCAACGAATCAAAACGTGATTTTACAGCAGCATGTTTCATACTGTCACGAGATATAGATATTATGAAATCTGTATTATCCAAGAATGGCTTATATTCATTTAAAAATTGTTCCTTATGAGAACGTAATCTACAAAACTCATTTTCTGAGATATTAGCAAAAAGATTACTCCATGTTTCAAATAATGATTTATTGATAGGTGAACGTCTTAAGCCATCATAGCTTTTCCTAAAAGCATGACCACCAAATATTTTATAACACCTATCCATTGCCATATTAAATATACTAACTATTTCATCTTCATTCATAACTCGTACTGTTTCCAAATCTATTCTACCAGAAGTAACTCGCTTACTCAATTCTCGAGAATTTAGATTTGGCATAGAATTTAATAGTATCATTGTATCTGACAACCAAGTATCAATCGTAACAGTCTTGTTATAAGACCTATAATTGCGGATTAAAAAAGAAACAAATCTAAGGATCAATTCTTTATCCTCCATTCTTTCTGTATGGATTGAGTTTCCTGTTGCACGTTTAAACTCTTCTGATCTGGACAAGTTATTTAATAGTATTGTAGATTTACCTGTATATAATGCATTTCTAATTTCTTGGCTACTTAACGGCATACCTCCTGTATTCAATCTTTTAAAAACATTCCTTTTTACTTCTTCTGGAGTGCCAGGATTTATAATAGTAAACGTAAAAGTAGTTTCCAATATTCTGTTTTGTAAATTAATCGGTAAATCATTCAATGTCTTACCATCCAAATCTTTTCCCCAAAATTCAAGCCCTTGCAATTTGAACCCATAGCCTTTTTTATCTATATTTTTCTGAGTATCCTCTAAATATGATTTTCCTAAAACAAAATCTCTCAATGTACTTATGCGTTGTAAACCATCAACAACAGTCCAATTAGATTTCTCATCGCTAGAAACATAAAACATCGGAATTGGTATTTTTAGCAATAACGACTCTATTAACTGTGACTTTCTTTCACTATTCCATACTTCATTTCTTTGAAAGTCTGGATTTAGCGTTATTGTCCCTTGCTGAAGCCTTCGCATTAATGTTTCCATAGTTATTAGCTTCGTATCAATTGAGATTTCATCTGGATTAAATGGATCTCTATCATGCTCGTCATCTAATGATTCTTCAATACCAGACTGTTTCGAAGAAATCACATGTCTGATAATTTGTGTTATGTTTTCATCGAAATTATCATCTTGCAGAATCTCTCCATTCTCTTTCTTGACTTCCCAAGAAAGATTTTCAGGATCGATGCAGAAGTTTAGATAACATTTGTTAGTAGAATCTATTAAGGCATAAGTGCCATTTTCTACTTCCAAAGCAGATAACTCAATACTCTCATTGTTCTTAAGTCTAAAAAAATATGACATAATTCTTAATATTAGTCTTGTTTATATATCGAGTCACCCCAAATATAGTTTTAGAATATTGATGCAATTCCTTTTATTTGGTGCAAATGTAGTAAAAATCAATCGATTTATCGAATATAATTCCCTATATTTGCACTATTCAATCAAGACATAATATGAAACTGAATAGGATAAAGGCAGTATTGGCAGAAAAAGGCATTTCACAAACATGGCTGGCAAAGCAACTTGGCAAGAGTTTCAGTATGGTGAATGCTTATGCATGCAATAGGATTCAACCAAACCTGGAGACCCTTCAGCAGATAGCTGTTATCCTACAGGTGGATTTAAAAGACCTGATAACCGATAAAGAAGAAAGGTGAAGCTCATGGAATATAAATTCAATGAAAATACACGTGTGCAGGTTCCTGCCGCTTTGCATTTGTGTAGGCTTGGATATACTTATTTGGACAATATAACAGAATATGACAGTAAAACAAATATTCTGACGGATGTATTTTTGCGCAGTGTTCAACGTTTGAATCCGGCACTGTCCGAATTACAGGCAAGACAATTGCTGAATGAAATCACATTGATACTTGACAATAATGACCTTGGAAGGGAGTTTTATAACAAACTGTCTTCCAATAGCAATATCAAGCTGATAGACTTTCAGGATGCTGATCGTAACGAATGGCATGTAACTACCGAATTCACTTGTGAAAACCAGGATAGCGGAGACAGTTTCAGACCGGACATAACATGTTTTGTAAACGGACTGCCATTAGCTTTTATTGAGGTCAAGAAGCCGAATAACCATGACGGCATTCTGGCAGAAAGAAAGCGTATCAACGTGCGGATGCGTAATGAAAAATTCAGAAGATTCTTGAATGTCACCCAGCTGATGATATTTTCCAACAATCAGGAATATGACAATGAAAACAGGGTTCCTATTCAAGGTGCGTTCTATTGCTGCTCTTCGAAGGATAAGGCTTTCTTCAATGTCTTCCGTGAGGCTGATAAAGATTTTGTGACTAAATATCCATATGAGGCCGTATCTGACAGTGTGGAGAAACAGATATTGCAACACCGGAATTGTGTCGTGATCAAGAATCTGCCTGATTATAATACGAACAAAGATACGAATACTCCAACCAACAGGATTCTGACATCAATGCTCAGTAAAGAGCGTTTTCTGTTTTTGTTGAGATATGGTTTTGCTTATGTTGACAGAAAGATTGAACTGGAAGACGGTGGCAAGACCACGCAGTTGGAAAAGCATGTAATGCGTTATCAGCAGCTTTTTGCCTCACTGGCCATTCGAAAGAAATTGAATAATGGTATCAAGAGCGGTATTATCTGGCATACACAAGGCAGTGGAAAAACAGCCTTGGCATATTATTCCGTACGTAGTCTGACTGATTTTTATGCGGCAAAGAATACAGCTGTAAAATTTTATTTCATTGTTGACCGCCTTGACTTGATGGAGCAGGCCAAGGATGAATTTGTGGCAAGAGGACTGTCTGTCAGAACTGCAAACAGCAGAGATGAATTGATGTCAGATATACGCAGCACGAATTTGACAGAAAATGCGGAGGGTAAAGCTGAAATAATGGTGGTAAATATCCAGAAATTCAAACAGGATTCTGCCAAAATACAGATTGATTCCAATTACAGCATCCGTTTGCAACGTATTTTCTTTATTGATGAAGCGCATAGAGGATACAATCCACACGGAAGTTTCTTGGCAAACCTATTGGCAGCCGATAAGGATGCTATAAAAATTGCTTTGACAGGTACGCCTTTGTTAAAAGAGGAGAGGGAGTCATGGCGTGTATTCGGTGATTACATTGATACCTATTATTACGACAAGTCAATAGCAGACGGTTATACACTGAAACTCATGCGGGAACCTGTCGAAACAATCTATAAAGAGAAAATAGAGAATATTCTTGACAAGCTGGCAGGCAGCATAGAAGTCAGAAAAAGTGATATTGACCGCAACAAGATCATTGAACATGAATCTTACCTTAATGCATTGATAGACTATATCATTGCCGATTTCCGTCGGTTCCGTATCGAACAGGCTGATGATACTGTAGGTGCAATGATTGTGTGTAAGACAAATCCTCAAGCCCGTGAAATGTATCGTTTGTGGCAAGAGCGTTTCAACAAAGCTTTGTATATCGAAGGGAAACATGATGAAAGTCTGATGTTGGCGGCTGAACCTATGATTGCCTATGGATATCATGCAAAACCTTTGAGAGTTTCTTTGATTTTGCATGATGAAGGAGACAAGGAAGAGCGTAAGGCGTACATTGATGAGTACAAGAAAAAACTATCAGTCGATGTCCTGATTGTCAATCAGATGCTTCTGACTGGGTTCGATGCTCCCCGTTTGAAGAAACTCTATCTGGGTCGAAGTCTGGACGGACACGATTTGCTGCAGGCACTGACTAGAGTAAACAGACCATACCATAAATTCAAATATGGTTATGTAGTGGATTTTGTAAACATCAAGGAAAATTTTGATGCGACTAATGACCGCTATCTGCGTGAACTGAATCGTACTGCCGATATTAAAGAAACAGGCGAGAAAGAAACAGTAGGAGAAGCTATCATTGTAGATAAAGAGCAGATTGTAGAGCAGATAAAAGAAATCCGCAGCGTTTTATTCAATTATACATGCGACAATCCTGAAGAGTTCAGAAAGGAAATAGATGAGATTGAAAACAAAGACAATCTATATACGCTCCGATCTACCCTTGAAAATGCCAAGGCAATCATTAACCAAGTAAGGGCTTTTGGCGATGAAGAGTTGAAAGATAAAATCAACAGTTTGCCTAAAGGTACTATTCCTACTCTGATCACTGAGGTTTCTCACCGTATAGAACGAATGAATTTTCTGGAAAGTACCGAACATAAGGCAGATGTATCTGGAATTATCAATGTCGCTCTTTCTGAACTGGAATTCGAATTCAAGAAAGGTATATCAGAGGAATTGCGTATTATTGTCAATGATATTCGGGAGCGTTGTGAAAAGGTACAGGCTGAATTCGAAGCCAACTTTGACAAGGCGGAAGACAAGTATGTGATTTTGGCTGAAGAGTTCCGGGAATACTTCAGAAAGAAAGGCTTCGTTCCTCAAAATACGCAAGAAGCTAAAGAAAGCATTGATTATATGGATTCGGTAATGAAAAAAATCCGTGAGATAAACCGTCGCAATAATATACTCAAAAAGAAATATCAGGGAGACGAGCGCTTTGTCCGTATCCACAAGCGTATAGAAGAAGAAAATGAAAAGCGAGAAAAGCCTCTTATTTCCAAAACTGAATACGAAATAGCAGAAAGTCTGTCAAAAATGAAGCGTGAGATTGATAACCGTATTTACCTGGATATAAACATTATAGCGAATGAGAACAGTTTCAAGCGGGACACATTGGCTATGATAGGCCATCAACTCGTCGACTTGGGGATAAAAGCGAGTCTTCCCGACAGGAAGTTCATCAACAATCTCATTGCAAATGAATATATAAACCAATACAATCAACTTTACTTGAGATAATATGGATGCAAATACCCAGAATATATCAGAAGCGACTATAGCCCTTATAGATTCATTGAAATCGACCACCTCCCATTTCGGCCTTGCCAATAGTGGTGGTGAGTACAAGATCATTACAGAAATGTTTCTGTATAAGTATTTCAATGATAAATTCGGATATGAGGCAAAGCGGGATAAAATATATGGAGAAAGATTGAGCAAGGCAGACAAGTGGGATGCGGAATATGATAAATTCACTGAAGAGGAAGTCGAAGATCTGTTCAGCTATCTTCCCGCATCAGTTCCGTTGCTTAAACCTGAGCATACATTGGCGCATTTGTATAATACTTCAGGAGCAGGAGATTTTTCTACACGTCTGGATGCGACACTGATTGACATTGCCAATCTGAATGCGGATACTTTTTCTGTTGTAACTTCAGGGAAAAGCAGAGTCAATATATTCAGTGCACTCACACAGTTTGTAACAGATCCGCAGAAAAGGGATGATTTTGCACGTTCATTGATGAGTTCCGTTGCATCATTCAATTTTGAAAGCGTTTTTGCGGAAAAGTATGACTTCTTCTCACGGATATTTGAATATCTTATAAAGGATTACAACAATGCAGGGGGAGGGAAATATGCGGAGTATTACACTCCGAGAGCCATCGCCCAGGTAATGGCCCGCTTGTTGGTCGGAGATGATGCAAACCTGCGTGGCGTGACTTGTTATGACCCATCGGCAGGTACAGGTACTTTGCTTATGGCTTTGGCTCATCAGATAGGGGAAGACCGTTGTACGATATTCAGTCAGGATATATCGGAGAAATCCAGCGAGATGCTCCGGCTTAATCTCATTCTGAACAATCTGTCGGGAAGTCTTCCTAATGTTGTACAAGGGAATACTCTTACGGAGCCATACCACAAGGAAGAAAACGGAGCTCTCCGAAAATTCGATTTCGTTGTGTCCAATCCGCCATTCAATCTGGATTTCTCAGATTTTAGAGATACATTGGCTTCTGATACGGTGCGTTTTTGGGCGGGAGTCCCATCTGCACCGCCAAAGGAAAAAGAGAAAATGTCTATCTACTTGTGCTTTATCCAGCATCTTATCAATTCTTTGAAAACAAATGGCAAGGGAGCTATCGTCATTCCGACTGGATTCATAACATCAAAAAAGAAAAGCAAACCCATTCAATATAATATTCTTAAGCGTATTGTTGATGAACATTGGATATATGGTTGTATCTCTATGCCAAGCAATGTGTTTGCAAATACAGGTACGAATGTTTCTGTCCTGTTCTTTGACAAAGCTGCTTCTGCAGAGAAAGTAATATTGATTGATGCGAGCAAATTGGGGGAAGAATACAAAGAAGGAAAGAATAAAAAACGGAGATTGTTGAATGATGACATTGATTTAATTGTCAATACATTCAAGAATAAAAAAGCAGTCGAGAATTTTTCGGTTGCGGTAAGCTATGCTGAAATAAAGGAAAAAGGTTATTCGTTGTCTGCCGGGCAGTATTTCGACATCAAGATTGACTATGTGGACATTACCGAAGAAGAGTTCAATAACCGCATGGCAAATTATAAGGCTGAACTGTCACGTCAATTTGCAGAGAGCCATCGTCTGGAGGAGGAGATAATGAAGCAGTTAGACGCTTTGCACTTTAATGTAAATGTTGGAAGGAATGAGTAAAGAATTGACCATCATAGATAAAGACTACATCCGGTGGGTGGAAGACCTTAGTGTACGCTATCGTCAAAGTCAAATTAGAGCAGCGGTGAGGGTTAACCGGGAGTTGCTTAAATATTACTGGGAACTTGGTCGTGACATAGAAGAGATGCGCGTGGAAGAACGATGGGGTGAGAAAGTCATCAAGAATCTTTCTGTAGATTTACAGCGCAGAAATCCCAACGCCACAGGGCTTTCTCGAACCAATATATATTACGCAAAGAAATTCTATCTGCTTTATTCTCAGTATCTAAAAGTTGTTCCACAAGCTGTGGGACAATTAGAAGATAGAAAAGTGCCACAATCTGTGGCAGAATCTTCGAAGCCTGTCCCACAAGCTGTGGGACAATTGGAAGAGATGCTTTTCTCCATACCTTGGGGGCATCACCGTTACTTGATGGACAGGTACAGTAAAGAACCGGCAAAGGCTCTCTTCTATGTGAGAAAGACTATGGAAGAGGGTTGGAGTCGAGACACATTGCTCAACTTTATGGACAACGGCCTGTATGAACGGGAAGGAAAGGCTTTGACTAATTTCACCCGCACATTGCCGGAAGCGACAAGCGATCTTGCACAAGAACTGACAAAAGACCCTTATAACTTTGCCTTTACAGGAATAACTCAACCTTATAATGAGCATATTCTCAAAGATGCGCTGCTTGCCAATATCTCGCAATTCCTGCTGGAACTCGGTACCGGATTCGCATACATAGGCAAAGAGTATAGACTTCAGATCGGACAAAAGGAGAAATTCATCGATTTGCTTTTCTACAACTTGAATCTATCATGCTATGTAGTGATTGAAGTGAAAATCGGCGAATTTGATTTTCAAGACCTCGGACAGTTAAGCGGCTACGTGGTCGCTTGTAATCATATTCTTAGAAAAGAGGGAAGAGACAATCCTACAATCGGTCTGCTTATTTGCCGCCAAAAGGATTCAATGCTTGCTCAATACGCATTGGAAGGCAGCAATCTCCCATTGGGAATATCTGAATATGAGCTGTCAAAACTATACCCTGAAAAGGTGGAAGGTACTATGCCTACTATCGAAGAGATTGAGGCAAGATTAGGTGAAAATCTAGATGGAAAACAAACTGAATTATGATTAACAACCTAGTTCAATGGGCTACCTTATTAAGCCCAATAATTAGTGTAATTGCTATAATTGTCGCACTACATGTAGCTCGCAGTTCATCGAAGGATGCACAAAAGCAGATTGCTGCAATTCGTCACTTGCTTGATGTATTCGTAGCTGCTAATAATCTGGATATAGTAGAAGCACAACGAAAATATCAACAGCAACTTGTAGAATTGGATAAAGAGATTGAAGATGCTCAAATGGAGGTTGATATAGTATACCCTTTTGTAGGAGGAGCAAGAATTGACCATATCATAGCAGCACAAGAAAAAGCAGAACAGAAAGCGCATCTCAATCAGTTATTGGGCAAGCGTAGGGAGATTGAGGTAAATCTATCTTTAATTCAAGATTATGTTAAAAAATCAACACGGTAAATGGAATTGAAAAAATATAAGCTTGGAGAAATCCTCGATGTCACAAGAGGGGCAAGTCTCAGTGGCGAATTTTATGCCACCGAGGGTGAATACATCCGTCTGACTTGTGGTAACTTTGACTATCAAAATAATTGCTTCAAAGAGAATAAGTCCAAAGATAATCTCTATTATACAGGCGACTTTCGGTCTGAGTTCTTAATGGGAAAAGGAGATATTATCACTCCTTTGACAGAACAGGCTATAGGTCTGCTTGGCTCAACTGCTATTATTCCCGAAAGTGGTAAATATATCCAAAGCCAAGATGTGGCAAAAATTATTTGCAAAGAGGACTTGTTAGACAAAGATTTTGCATTTTATCTTATATCCTCTACTTTGGTCAAACAACAACTAAGTGCAGCTGCCCAACAAACAAAAATCCGCCATACTTCACCAGATAAAATTAAGGATTGCACAGTGTGGATTCCTGAATTGGCGGAACAGAAGCGTATTGGCAAGTTACTCCGCAGCCTTGACCGTAAAATAGAACTTAATCGTGCGATAAATCAGAATTTAGAAGCGATGGCAAAACAACTTTATGATTACTGGTTTGTGCAATTTGACTTTCCGAATGAGGAAGGCAAACCGTATAAGTCAAGTGGTGGAGAAATGGTATGGAATGAGAAATTAAAGCGTGATATTCCTGCGTCATGGAAAACCAAGGCGATAGAAGATATTGCAGATGTTTATAATGGTGCAACCCCTTCAACTGTTAATGAACAAAATTATGGAGGAGATATTGTTTGGATTACTCCGAAAGATTTATCTGATCAGAAGCAAAAATTTGTATATCAAGGAGAACGCAATATTTCGCAAGCAGGATATAATTCTTGCAGTACTCATCTATTGCCTCCAAATACAATATTGATGTCAAGCCGTGCGCCAATAGGGCTGTTATCTATTGCTAAGACTGAGTTGTGTACCAATCAAGGATTTAAAAGCTTTGTTCCCAAAGCGGAAAACATATCAACTTACCTGTATTATTATCTAAACATTCACATCAAGCAGATAGAACAACTAGGCACTGGAACAACATTCAAAGAGGTTTCTCGTGAAGACGTGCTGAAATTTCCAATTCTAAAGCCAAGTGATGCAATCTTGGGTTTATGGGAAAAGCGAGTGTCAGCTCTTAATAACAAACAGTTTGTAATTCAAAAAGAAAACGAATTCCTTACTAAGCAACGCGACGAATTTCTACCACTTCTGATGAACGGCCAAGTATCGGTAAATTCTGATTTATCTGACGATTGAGAGCTATTTTCTTCTCTAAACCTTGTAAAACAGCAACAATTTTGTTTTGAGTACTTTCGCTAACATCATCAATTGGTATAGCCGCAAAAGCTGCATCCAATTGAAGGTTCTTTAGGCCGGAAGTTTTACCCTCAAAATTAAAAAACAAGCCAAGATTATAAATGAATTGGAAATAATAATAGACATATAGTGGATTCCAACCTTTCTTTACTCTAAAAGCGGTACAAAAATTAGAACAAACAACCGAGCCAACACTATCAAGTAATTCTTGTGATACAAAAGACACACGTCCAGTAGATTGAGTTGGACTGCCACCAGACTTTTCAATTATAATATCGCCAACTTGAAGGCGGTTTTTTAAGTATGATTGTTGGGTAATATAGCGGATTGGGATTGCAGAAAAATTATATTCGGATATAGGAATAATATCAGCTCCCCGCACACAAGTTACCGCACAAGGCGTCTCATTAGAGCAAGTTTCCTCGCCCCAATCACCAGCTATAAATTGATCTATAATATCTTTTACCTTCATTTACATCCCAAATTAGGATGCAAATTTACGCATTTTCAGATAGAATCCGACACGATTACCTATCCTAAGTATTTCTTATGACCCAACTTTACATTATTTTGGTTTACAATGGCATAATGCAGAGTCGTATCAATACGCACATGGCCTAATAAGCGTTGAACTTGCTCGATAGGCATACCTTTGTCAATAGCCATTGTCGCAAGTGTTCGGCGAAATTTGTGAGGATGTACCTTTGGCATAGAAAGAGATTGCCCTAGCTTTCTTATTCGCACTTCCACACCGCTGATAGTAAGACGTGTATGAGGCGAATGCAGTGAAACAAATAGAGCCGGTGCATTATCTGTACGCTCATTAAGATATTGTTGTAGATGTAATTTTGCCCTGGCATTGAAATAAACTATACGTTCCTTGTTGCCTTTCCCGAATACTACGCATTGCCGCTCATGAAAATCTATATCTTCACGGTTCAGTTTCACCAATTCACCTACACGGATACCTGTGGATGATAGAATGTCTATAATAGCTAAATCTCTTTTGTTGGTACAACTGTCCCGAAGTTGTTCCAACTGCTCATCAGAAAGTACTTCTTTTACAAGAGAGTCCGTCTTTACTTTATGAATCCGCCTTACAGGACTTTTTGCGATATAGTCTTCATCCTCCAACCATGCAAAGAAACTTGAAAAGATACGCCGCATATTGTCAATAGTTACTTTACTGGACAAATGCTCTTCTTGATAATTGGACAGATAAGTACGAATATCTGCTGTGGTTATATGACAAATAGCCACGGAAAGTGTAAATAACAATCGTTCAATAGTGTTACGATAGTATGCCAATGTTTTGTCAGAGCATCCTTCTATCTTCTTTGCTGATATAAAAGAGTTTAGAAGATGCTCATTTTCTTGTGCTTGTTGTTTGGCACATTCTTTCTTTTCGATTATTTCCACATTATGCAGTTCTGATGCAAGTACCGCTTTAAGCTGTACCATTTGTCGGCAATCCAAGTTACGCTGCATTTTCGCAACTATCGCCTGAATGATGTTCTCTTTCATAATTCTGATATTTTAGTCCATATATAATATAAAGGACTGCTAAATCAGAATTTAGAGGCGATGGCGAAGCAACTTTATGATTACTGGTTTGTTCAATTTGATTTTCCAAATGAAGAAGGCAAGCCGTATAAGTCAAGTGGCGGAAAGATGGTTTGGAATGAGATGTTGAAACGTGAGATTCCAGAGAACTGGCATTCTGATAACATATGTTTGATTGCTGATATTTTAAGCGGTGGAACACCTAGTAAGCAGATTAATGAGTATTGGAATTGCGGACATATTCCCTTCTTTGGCCCAACTGATTATAATGGTTCAATGTTCCAATTACAAACAGCAGATAAGATTACAGAAAGCGGTTTGCAACACTGTTCCTCTTCTTTGTTTGAAGAGAACACTATTATCATAACTGCAAGAGGATCTATAGGCAAATTAGTTATAGTAGGAACTCCAATGGCAATGAACCAGTCTTGCTACGCACTTAAATCAAAAAACGAAGAGTATGAATACTTATATTTCTTGACTATTCAATTAATTGAAAGTCTTAAAGCAAAAGGAAGCGGGTCTGTTTTCAAGTCAATTATTGCTTCTGATATAGAAAATACAATGTTGTGTGTGGCAAATAAGGAAATTATCTCTTTATTCTGTGATAAAGTTAGTACAGTAATGAAACAGATAAAGAAAAACACCCAGGAAATGATACATCTCACTAAGCAGCGTAACGAACTTCTACCGCTCTTAATGAATGGACAAGTGTCGGTAAATTCTGATTTATCGGTTTGTATTAACTTAATCATTAGGACAACCACAAGAATTTGCAGCTATCCTAATGATTTATTTTGGAGTTACCTGCGTATAGTTTTTCTTTGAGAATTACGGACAACTTGCACTGCGTGCATCAGGCATCTCCGTTTATACTCATCTTCCTCCTCATCCGGTCTGCGACCATCCCAACGAAGGTCTGAGTCGGAATTACCACCACCGCCTCCGGAAGAAACTGGTATCGGTTGCCCACTGATGAGCGCATCGGCTACTGCAAAAATCATATTGCGAACTGAAGGTATAGCCAACTGGCCGAGCAATGTATTCAGCTCAGACTCCATATTTTCGTTTGTGTCTGAAAGAATTTTATTCTCCCGCCTCAACTGATACAGTTCTCCGTAATCCGCCAGGACATTGCGTTGGGCGGCTTCGACCTGTCGGGCTGCATCATTTCTGTATAGGGATTCTATCTTCCGGACAATTTCGGTAAACTGCTTGGAGATAGACCGATTCTGACGCTCAATCCATTTGTCCGTACCGAACAATGGTATTTTTTCTATAATTTGTGGTGGCGTGAAATCAACCTTGTGGTTGCGAAACGGCTGTATAACAGAACGGGACTTCGCCGCATCCTTTGTTATCTGTTCCAGTTCCTGCTCCTTCGCATGGAGTTTGTTGGATTTGTCTTCGAGCTTTTCCTGATACTCGGCAATGAGTTTCTGTATGTCCGCCTTCTGCGCTTCATACCCGTCAAGAGTTATCTTGCCGGACGCGAGAGCTTCATCGATTTCTTTAAGCCGGTTCCTTCCGGCAAGCATTTCCCGTTCAAGTTTCCGTATCATCGTCTGAAGCCCTTTGACTGCTTTTTCCGCCTGCTTCGCATCTTTGGTAAGTTTGCGGATATAGTCTCGCTTGTGCAAATGCTGCACATTACGTCCATCAATGCTATCACCACGTTCCAACCCATACTTGCCACCGACCTCCTCATAAAGTGAGGTGTGCATTTCCCGAAGAATCTGTCCGTATTCGTAGCGGGTCTTGCCAAACTTAGCCGACCACATGACACATTCGCGTCCGCTTTTGGCTCGTTGTCCGACAGGAACGATCAAGGCATGGATATGCGGGCTGCTCTCATCAAGATGAACCTGGAAGCCGATTATGTTTTCCTGTCCGTACCGTTTGGCGCACCAGTCATAGACATCTTTCGCCCATTGTTCGATTTCCGGACATCGTTGGAGATGGCTGTTGTCTGCTCCCTTGTCCAGATTTACGGTTTGGGGCCCAAATGCCATCTCAAGCGTACGGTCACGATTGCCTCCGAAGATAAATTTCGCACAACAGTTTGGTTGAATTTTGCTGTCCGGCTTGAAGGGTTTCCAGCCCAGTTCAGTCAACCGTTCCTGCAAACGTACTTCAAGCGATTTCTCTT